>ERZ773056.93-NODE-93-length-40575-cov-7.886130_pt1 | contig 40575 bp, 22 predicted proteins | sample MGYA00580857_ERZ773056 | MGnify/ENA primary metagenome ERZ773056 (study PRJEB29015, sample SAMEA2737996) | human oral metagenome | biome: human oral; feature: human-associated habitat; material: dental | place: China | collected 2114 ... | reverse complement strand
GCATCACGCAGATTATCTGCCATCGTCCCGACGGCGAAGGCACGTTGCAACCCGCGTTTGCCGACATCGCCGCTGCTGCTGCCGCAGAGGGTATCCGCACCCTGCATCTGCCGGTGAAGGGCGGGCTGTTCCCGCCGGAAGTGATTGAAGCCACCCGCAAGGCGCTAGCAAGTGGTGAAACGACGCTGATGTTCTGCAAGAGCGGCATGCGCAGCACTACCGCCTGGGCGCTTGGCGAGGCCGCTGCTGGCGGCAACGTGGATGAAATCATCGCCCGTGCTGGCGCTTGCGGTTATGACTTGTCGCCCCTCAGGGCGGCATTGCAGCAGGCGGGCGCGGGCGGTTGATAAAGGAGAATGACGCATGAATCTGGAAGTGCAAGTGGCCGATATTACGACGCTGGCGGTGGACGCGATTGTCAATGCCGCCAACGAATCGCTGCTCGGCGGCAGTGGTGTGGATGGCGCGATTCACCGCGCGGCGGGCAAAGAACTGGTTGCGGAATGCCGCACGCTGGGCGGTTGCAAGGTCGGCGAGGCGAAGCTGACGCGCGGCTACCGCCTGCCCGCGCGTTTCGTCATCCATACCGTCGGCCCGGTGTGGTACGGCGGCGATGATGGCGAAGCGGAGGCGCTCGCCAACGCCTATGCCAATTCGTTGCGGCTGGCGGAAGCGCACGAGCTGACGAGCATCGCTTTTCCGGCGATTAGCACCGGCGTTTTTGGCTATCCGAAGGAAGACGCGGCGCGCATCGCGGTTGATACAGTACGGGCGACGCTCAAGGAATGCCCGCATATGGCGCGGGTGATCTTCTGCTGCTTCAGCGAACGGGATGCGGCGCTGTATCGCGGATTGCTATGAGAAATCGGGCAGAAATGCCCGATTTTTTTGTCGCTACCCACCCTACGGCAAGCGCCGAATTTCGCCGCTGGCGCGCGTAATCTGGATGTGCGCGCCGTCGGTGAGCGTAAGGACGGCATCGCCCGCGCCGCTGTAGTACGGGCGTTGTGCCGCCTGGCAGAGCAGCGCGGCGTGGCTGTGCGGGTCGCCGTCGGCAAGGACAACGGCGAGGCAGTTTGCGGCAAGGTGGGCGATTGGTAAACGGCAAGGGCACTTTTTGTGTTAAAAATTGTGCTGAAAACGTGACAAAAGTTTGAGCAAACTAGATGATAAGTTTACCAACCAACAAGCATTTGGCGTATTAAGCCGGTACGCTTACCTAGTTCCACAAGTATTTCTAGCTGGGCTAGGCTTCTAGTTATACTAGATTTACAGGGCTTTCTAGCCGTCCTGTTTTTTCTAGTTGTGCTAGGTCTTCTGGTTATACTAGATTTACTAGGCTTTCTAGCCATCCTGTTTTTTCTAGTTGTACTAGGCTTTCTGCTTATACTTTTTATGCTAGCTTTTCTAGTTATGCTAGCCTTTTAAAACACTACAAATACTGCCAACAAGCACCCTACCCTCGCTACCAAGCACAAAAAAGTGGCCGTTGCACGCCTTTCAACGTAGCAACGACCACTTTCGTTAATATTTAAACCTATGAATTTCCTTTTTATACGGGAACGTTTACACGGCCGTAATTGTACATTTTGAGCACGTTTACACAGTATTTGTTAAACTTATCGCTCGTTACAATTTTCTTAACCATCTTTCTCATAACTTTATTCCTTTCTAATTTAATTATCCTAATGTTTTGTTCGATGCCTCTTCACATCGGTGTTATCCTGAATATGTCCTTTTAAAGACTTTAAGCGATGTTCGCTAAACGTGATGCAAAGTTAAGACCTAAAATTGTGTGCGCAAACAATTTGATGGAAAAATGGCGTTTTAAGGCCGTTTCTTTGACACACATCAATGCGGTTGACCTAGGTCAACCACCTGGCAGCTGTCAATTAGTCAGCCTTCAAAACATCAAGAAGACGGCCATGTTTGTCGAACGAGAAACGATGGGCAATGTAAAGCGTAACCATGAGCGAGAGCATGGGTGCACAGAAAGTGATACATGAAATAAGTATCTGATAACGCACTGCCGTATCGGGCGCCGAACCACCAAGTATCTGGCCAATCATCGTTCCGGGGAAACTAACCAGCCCCATTACTGCCATATTGGCAATACAAGGCATGAAAGATTTCTCTATGGCCTGCCTAATAAAGGGCGTCAGAGCCTCTAAACGTGTTGCGCCATTGCCCAAAAGATAGAAATACAACTGCCGTTCGCGCTGCAAACCATGATAATAAGTACTCAACGAAAGCACGTTCACCCCAAGCATATTGCCTAGCAGTATGCCCACAACGGGTATAAAATAACGTGCATCGAAGGGGTTATACAAGCGCAACACCACGAAAAGGGCATACATGCACACCACGAAAGCTCCCACGCCCAGACCTACGGCAATGGGCATAAGCATCAGCTGCATGCGCATACGGGTTCGGTTTACTGCCGTTATCGAGGCCACCAGCACCATCAGCACAAACCAAAGCACATTGACCAACCAACTGTTGTAGCTGAAAAGGAACTCTAAGTAAAGTCCGATAAGCGACATCTGCACCACCATACGCACCGTAGAGATGATAGTAGAGCGAATAAGAGGAACTTTGAAATAATGGAAAAAATAAAGCGGAACAAGCACCAAGAGCAATGTCAAGAGCATTCCGATGATGGATATATTCATTTTATAAAGCCGTGTTTGGGGTTACTGATTGTTTAGTTTAAGCATCAAGGTCTTATCGCATTGCCCAGCAAAGGCCCTATCGTGGCTCACAGCGATGATGGCCGCCCCACGTTTGGCCAAGCTTTGCAGGTATCCGGCAACAAGCAATGCGCTGTCTACGTCTAAGGCTGATGTTGGTTCGTCTACCAGCAACACCTTCTTATCTAATAGTCCGGCCATCGAGAGCATCATGCGTTGTCGTTCACCTCCGCTCACTTCGGCCAACCGCTTATCGTATAATGTTTCGTCCAATCGCAGTCGAACCCATTGGTCCATCAGTGCCTCCTTAGAAAATCGTTTGTCGCGATTTACCCGTAGTTGGTAGGGCAAAGCCACAAACTCGGCCACGGTGTTGCAAGGCAGGTTCACTTCTTGTGGCACATAGGCCATCACACTGCGCATATACTCCGCAGAGAGGGGCGTTAGTTCTGTTCCGCCAATGCTAACCGAACCCTCATCAAGGGGCTGAAACCCCAATATACATCGCAAGAGCGTTGTTTTTCCGCATCCCGACTCGCCCATCACGCAAAGCATCTCGCCCCCACTAACCACAAACGAAAGGTTGTGAAACAGGCTTTTACTCTCTAACGCAAGACCGGCGTCTTTCATTTCTACCGTCATACTATATAATATAATGTGTTATGGTGCGAAGGTTAGGCAAAGTGCGCATACACACACAAGGTTATGCGCTGGTATGGCCAGGCACAGTTCGCGCCAAGTGTTCTTTAAGTTTAATAAAGTAATGAATTGTCTACAAAAATACAAAGAAAAGTTCACAAACGTGTCGTTTGTTGGCTTTTTACGCTATCTTTGCAATGAAAACGAAGGAGAAAAATAAATATGGCAACATCCAACAACATCGACATAAAGCTTTACTTACCTGCCGAGTGGCACGAGCAAAGCGGCGTGCAGCTTACTTGGCCGCACGCAAAAACCGACTGGGCACCCCTTTTGCCCGACATAACCAAGGTGTTTGTGGAGCTTACGCGAGCCATAGCCAAACGCGAAAAGGTGCTTATCGTGGCCCCCGACACCGATGAGGTGAAGGCAACGCTTATGCGAAACTTAGGCCTAGAACGCCTGCGTAACGTACTGTTTCACCAATGCGAAACCAATGACACATGGGCCAGAGACCATGCTGCCATAACGCTTACGGGCAACAACACCAACAATGGCTTTAAAGTACAAAACACGCTGCTGGACTTTAAGTTTAATGGGTGGGGCGAGAAGTTTGCTGCCGACAAAGACAACGCCATTACCCAAAGCCTATACCACGAGGGTATGCTTAACGGAACGCTTGAAAGCCACAACGACTTTGTTCTTGAAGGCGGCGCCATAGAAAGCGACGGAAAGGGAACGGTGTTCACAACATCGCAATGCCTGCTGGCCCCGCACCGAAACCAACCTATGACAAAAGACGACATTGAACAACGGCTGAAAGAGGCGTTGAGGGCCGAACACGTGGTGTGGCTTGACCATGGGAACCTTGTTGGCGACGATACAGACGGACATATCGACACCATTGTGCGCACAGCACCCGAAAATACGCTGTTATATGTGGGATGCGACGACAGCCACGATGAGCAATACGAGGATTTTTTGGCCTTAGAACACCAGCTAATGGGCCTCCGCACATCAACAGGCATGCCCTATCGCCTGCTGCGCCTGCCCATGCCCAATGCCATTTACGACGAGGGCGAACGTCTGCCTGCCACCTATGCCAACTTCCTCATCATCAACGGAGCCGTTATTTGCCCCACTTACGCACAACCCGAAAAGGACAAACAGGCGCTGCAAACCATCGCCCAAGCCTACCCAGACCGCGAAACCATAGGCATAGACGCATGCACCGTTATCAAACAACACGGGTCGTTGCACTGCCTTACCATGCAATTTCCGCAAGGCGTTATTGCCAATAACCCATAAAACCACGACAAAGAAAAAATGCTTAGAACAGGAATAATACAACAACACAACACGGCCGACATACAAGACAACATGAACCGCTTGGCCAACGGCATTGCCCAGCTGGCCAAGGAGGGCGCACAACTCATCGTTCTGCAAGAACTGCACAACTCGTTGTACTTCTGCCAAGAAGAACAAGTAGACGTGTTCGACCTTGCCGAGCCCATTCCTGGTCCGTCAACACAGTTTTTTGGCCAACTGGCTAAGGAGCATGGCGTGGTGATTGTTACCTCGCTGTTCGAGAAAAGAGCACCAGGGCTTTACCATAACACGGCTGTGGTGATGGAAAAAGACGGCAGCGTGGCAGGCATTTATCGTAAGATGCACATCCCCGACGACCCTGCTTACTACGAGAAGTTTTACTTTACGCCGGGCGATTTGGGCTTTGAACCCATCAACACAAGCGTTGGCCGATTGGGCGTGCTGGTTTGTTGGGACCAATGGTATCCAGAAGCAGCCCGACTGATGGCCATGCGCGGAGCCGACTTGCTTATCTATCCCACCGCCATTGGCTATGCTGCCAGCGACGATGAGGCCGAACAGCAACGCCAACGCGAGGCTTGGACAACCATACAGCGCGCACACGCTGTGGCTAACGGACTGCCTGTGGTGGCAGTTAACCGCGTTGGCTTTGAGCCCGATCCTTCGCAACAAACGCCAGGCATCAACTTTTGGGGCAGTTCGTTCGTGGCTGGTCCGCAAGGCGAACTGCTTTTCCGTGCCAACGACACCGAAGAACAGCGCGCCATTGTAGACGTGGACTTGGCTCACAGCGAGCAAGTTCGCCGTTGGTGGCCATTCTTCCGCGATCGCCGCATAGACGAATATGGCGGCCTTACGCAGCGTTTCTTGCAGCCATAGCAGTCTGCATTGCAGCTGTTTCTGCCTTTTAGGCTTGTTGGTTTGCCTCTTTAAGGCGCTCATTAGCCTGTTTCTTCTAGGCCGTTAGTTTGCTTCTTTTAGGGCGTTAGTCTGCCTCTTGCGACTTATTGGCGGCAAGCAGCGAGCCGAAAAAGCCCAGCAAAACCTCCACGCTCTTTTTGTCGGGTATGGCTATCTTGATGTGTGTTGCTCCCGTTTCGGGGTCTTCTTCCACCAGTTCTTCCACCAGCTTCCTTGTTGCCTCTGGCGATTTAAGCGTGTCTGCAAGCCCTTGAAAGAACGTACGCCCTGCATGTACCAGCTCTTTGGGCGTGGATGGGTTTGCGCTGCGGCTGCTGTGGCTATGGGTAGGCGCGACATTGGCGTTTCCTTTTGCCGCATTCTTGGGTGTGTCTGCGTGTCCAAAGTCCTTGTTCTCGGCCGTTTCGCCTTCGTGTTCAACAGTATTGCCCTCGTAATCGGCAGCATCGTCTTCTGTTTCATCATCAGTTAATGTGCCAAAATCAAAATGAGTGACTGCCGTTGTGTTATCGTACTCGCCTTGCGGTGTTTTACTTTCCCTTGCACGTTCTGCATTGGTGTTTCCGCCATCGTTGTTGGTTATGGTGTGCGCGCTTACTTCGCTTTCTTCATTATTGCGCGTTTCTTCTTCATTTTTGGCCAGATCGTCATCGTCAAACACTTCCGTTTCGTTTGTTTCGGAGGCGTTGTCTTCCATCGTTTCATTGCCCACAACCAGCTCTTGCTCGTCGTTGTCAATGGGGCTTTCGCCAGTGTGTGTGTCTGCCGAGCTGCCCATCGTTTTGTTTAGTTCGGCCATCATCTCGTCAAACTTGCCTTGTTGGGCAAAGATGGTGTCCTCTCCGCCATCCAAAACCCCTTCGAAGAGAGAGGATTTGAACTTTAATTTATCCAGCATGTCTTCTTCGAACGTGCCTGCCGACACGAGGTTTATCACCTGTATGTTGCGTTTCTGCCCCAGACGGTAAACACGTGCGATGCGTTGTTCAAGCACGGCAGGGTTCCAAGGCAGGTCTACGTTCACCACGATGGAGGCTGCTTGCAGGTTCAGCCCAGTGCTTCCCGCATCGGTAGAGAGGAAAACGCGGCAGTGGGGTTCGTCCATAAAGTTGTTTACAAGGTCTTTACGCCGTATCGAGGGGATGCCGCCATGCAGATATTCAAAGCCGATGCCTTCCTTTTCCAATTCTTTAGCCACCAGTCTTGTCATTCGTTCCCACTGGCTAAACACCACCAATTTCTCATCGCCGCTTTCTATAACATTGCGCACGATGTTTATCACCTCGGTTACTTTTGTGTCGAACCGCGTTTTTTGGTCTAATATGTAGGTACTGTCGCACAGCATACGCATCTGCGAGAGGTGTTTCATCAGCCTATTGCGGTCTGTTTCAGACAAGAAGTGCATGGTCTGCCATTTCTTCAACAACACCGACACATGCCAGCGCGCCTCATCGTGCTGCACCATCTGTTGCTTAGTCATGGGTACGAACAAAAGCTTGTCTTGTCTTTCGGGCATTTGCAAGTTTACGTCGCGTTTGCGCCTCCGTATCAAGAAACGTTTGATGCGCTCGCCCAATTCGTTCAGGTTACGATAGCCCGCGGTAGCACCTCTCTCATCGAGCATAATGTACCGGTCCTTGAACTTATAATAAGGGCTAAGTGCGAATTGGTCTACCAGTTCGGACACCGAATAGAGTTCTTCCAAGCGGTTTTCCAAAGGCGTACCCGACAGCACCACGGCATATTGGGCGTTCACTTTGCGAGCCGCTTTGGCGATGTGCGTATTCCAATTCTTAAGTCGCTGCACCTCGTCTATCACCAACATGTCTACCTCTATGCTTTTGAGAAGCTTCAGATCGTTGCTTAATGCGTTGTATGATATGATGCGATAGGGTTCTTGGCCTTCATATTGTTTGCATCTGGCCAACAAGTCGCCCTCTATAACGTGCACTGTTTCGCCTGCAAACCGTTCTATTTCGCGTTTCCATTGGTATTTCAGCGATGTGGGACACACGATGAGCACATTTCCCACCAGAGCCTTGCGCCTTAACATCTGCGCTGTGGCGATGGCTTGAATGGTTTTGCCCAATCCCATCTCGTCGGCGATGATGGATTTGCCAGCCTTTAAGGCAAACTTTATGCCCTCAACCTGATAAGGATAGAGGCGGGTGTGCAGCAGAGAGTCGAAATCTTCCTGCCCCAAAGCGTCAACCCATGCCGCCCTTTCAATGTTTTCTCGGCGTTCAACAACATATTGCAGCGCATCGGGGTAACATCTAAACCCGGCATCGAGTTCTCGGGCCTTGGCCAAGAACTCATGGAAATGGGCATAAGCTGCTGGTTTCAACGCTAAGTGTTCGTCAAAGTAATCGTTAGCCAACATCTTAAACGCCTCGCTGTTGTCGCAGCCGATGCGTATCCGCACTTGGCGACCTTGCCTGTAATCGATGTAGACGGAAGAGTAGGACGGCAGCTCCCTGTGTACTTTTCGTCGCCCGCCAAACGTGAGTTTCAATGCTTCTATGTGCTTGCATGTGCCAAGTTGAGACGTGCGGAAATCAAAACACGAGCAATAATTCCACTGGCTGTTTGCCCCGCGATACACAACTTTATACTGTTGTTCGGTTTTGGGATTGGTCACCATGTACTCTCCGGGCTGCAGCTTGTCGTCTATGGTAGCAACAAGCAGCCGCTCTTCTCTGGCTACTTGCCTTCTTAATGCCACCTGCCAGTCTTCCAAGTTCATACCTTTGGGCATCACTTGGTGGGATATTCTTTTCCTTACCTTTTGTTTACCCTTCTTTTTCTTCTTTCCCTTGTTGATGTTTTCGCTCATTATCAGTTAAACTTTGCTCGTTTTTGAAGAAGTTATCTTGGCTTTATCCCTTCAATGTGCACAGTGTGGGGCTTTGTGCCAGATGGCCAAAGCAAATTGGCAAGGCCAAACAACGTCACCCCTTTTGAGTATAAAGCACGTAACAAAGGTACAATAATATTTGATAATCTCACCGCTTTGTAGGCCGTAAAGTTTAGGTATGCATCAGAAGTGCATTGCAGGAAGGCACTTTTTGCTAGTTGTTTTCAGCCCAAATGGTTGTGTACGTGGTGCCTCCGATATCGAAACGCAAACAACAAATCGGGGTTATAGTCGTTGTTATGCCTGTTTGTGATTGGGAGATTTCACCGCACATTCTTCACAAACCGTCCCCACAAGGTCAACAACTACCTTTATTTTACAATACTAAGAAGGCCCTGTTTTACGAAACCGATGTAGCAGATGATGCGCAGCACACTGGTAAAGATAGGCTTACACGTTTGTTGATGTAAAATAAATTCACGTGAAACATCGTCAAAAATTCACGTTTTTAAGCCTTTTACCTTTCGAAATCTCTACAACTAGTGGGCAGAGAGAGAGGCTTTACCTAGGCGTGCAACCTGCTCCCTTTGCCTACAACCTGCCGTGATGGCTTGCCCAAAGCCGAACATAAGGCGGAAGGAGTGGCAACGATAAATGTTAAGGCATGCCCAGTCTTTTCGCCCTAGCCCACATGGTTGATGGCATAGAGGTAGCAAATGTTTTTCTCTATCACCCTCCTGTGGCATGTTATAGTCAAAAGTAAATGGATTTGGGAAATAGAATTTGCAGAACGAAGGAGAGTTCAGGCGAGCTGTGATGAGCTTTCTTGAAAACATCGCGAAACACAAGGAAGCGGCGGATTTACTTCTAACCGTCAATTCCCGATTGGTTGGTTTCGAACCCCTTTCTTTTTGACTATAAGGTTTCCACTTACACCAGGAAGATGCAAAAACGGGATGCTTTATCACAAAGCATCCCGTTGTCATTAACAACTCTCTTTTCTTTCTTTGTTTCCTGAATAATCTTTACTTTCTAATGCTATACCTGATTTGAGATTCAATCCTTATTCAATCTTTTGCCTATGTTATGGGATGTAGTTGGAGAACAAACCGACATCTAGTCGACTACTAAACATTCCCCACATCCCCTTAACATGCTGGGCCTATGGCAAAGCCCGCCTAATACCTAATTGTTTTTTATCTTCGTCCCCCGAAGTGTACACCACCAGAGTTGGTGTTCGAGGAGTTTGTATTGTTGTGTTGTGGCGTATATGTTGTGCCGCCATTGCTTGCTCCGCCAAACGAACGACCCGATGTTGAAGGTGTAGAACCACCTTGCGAACGTGTGGAACTAAACGGTGTTACGCTTTGTTGCGTGTTGCTGAAAGACGAACCACCTGTGTTTCCACCGAACGAACGTCCCGATGTTGAAGGCTGTGAACCTTGCGAACGGCTAGGGCTGAACTTGCTGTTGGGCACTTCGGCCGAGCCACTTGCATCAGAGCCGCTGAAATAACGTGCGCCCCCAAAGTTTCCGCTGCCAAAGTTGTCGTCGTAATCACGGTTTATGCGTGCTGTACTCCGCGTGCTGCTTTGACGTTCGTAACCATCGTTCCAACTTTCGCCATAACCAAAATCGCGCCCCGAACCATAGCGGCTGCCGCCCGAACGCCTGGACTGGCTAGGATAATTGTAATTGTACGTGCCATAGTCGCGACCAGAGTAAGACCTTTGTGGTGCATCGTAACCATAGCCGTAGTTGTCGTAACTGTTATCGGTAAAGCCGCCAAACCTAAATCCGCGTCCATAGTCGCCACGTTGGAAACCATCGCGCATGCCATAGCTGCGCCCTCCGCCGAATTGCCTTCCGCTGTACCTGCTGCTCCCGTTATACCAACCGCTGGTGCCGCGGTAAGTGTTGTAAAATACGGGGCGACCGAAGTAATAATAGTCGCGATAGGGATAGCGAGCGTATATGCGGAACCGCCAATAACCTGTGTCGTAGTAAAGAGGGCGGTAGAAGTAATTGGCCTGGCAGTATGCCCTGTATTGCCAATCGTATAGTATATAACCCAAGTCTTGGTTGCGCCTGCGCCAATAGATGCCGTAGAGGTCGTCGTAATGGTCGATGCTAAGCAAGTAATCGAGGTTTATTTCGTAAGCAGCCTCATACTGGTCGTCGGTGAGGTTCAGCTCGTACGCCATCTTATCGGTGAGGAAGAGGGCTTGTTGCCGCGCTTGTTCGAAACTCATCGCCTTAGCCTGATAAGCAAAAGCCAGCAGAGTAAGCAGGGTTATTAATAGCTTCTTCATAATCGTTCTTTTTAAAGATGTTTATAACTCGATTCTAATTTTTTGGAGGCCAGCTCTGTCTTGGTCCTCTGTGTCTCTCTCTTTGTCTTTGTGGGGTAGCCTATGGCCGCCTCTTTGGGATAGCCTTTTGGCCTTTGTTCCCTTTTTACATTTGCAAAGTTAGCCCAATTATAAGCCCTGCCAAAAGGTTTTTCCCTAAACACGAAAGGAAATCCCCTACTCCAAAGGAATAGTGAGTTAGTTTGTGAGGTGGTGAGGTGGTGAATTATTAAGGTTATGAGTTCATAAGTCTGTGAGTTTATAAGTTAGTATGCTAGTGGATTAGTTTAAGAGTTGGTAACGTTATAGTCTCACAAACTCATGAACTCATAAGCTTAGGCGCAATGAATAACCTTTTAAATGACCATTATTATTCCTTACTCTCTAACAGTAGGCCGAGAAGAAATGTTTACCAGACAGCAATAAATTAAAAACAGCTTGTGATTGTTTATATATCGGTGAAGTTTCATACACCAATAAACAATCACAAGCTGACAAGGGAACGAGTTAATAAATGGGCAAGTTAGCAAGTGGTCCAGCATTCTTATCTAGCCTTTCTAGCTATACTAGTCCTCCTAGGTCCACTAGGCTTTCTAGTTATACTAGACCAACTCGTCCATCAGCAGGCACAGTCATCTTTTCACCTTTTCACCCTTTCACCCTTATAAGCCTTTTCACCGCACAGAAAACTTGTACACGCAGTGGCTACTATACTTTTTACCAGGTTCGAGCCATGCGCTAGGCCATTCGGGACGGTTAGGACTATCGGGGTAATGCTGCGTTTCTAGGCACACAGCCGAATGCTTGGGATAGCGATAGCCATGCTTACCAGCAAAAGAGGCATCGAGAAAGTTACCCGTGTAAACCTGTATGCCAGGTTCGTTGGTAAACACTTGCAGCATAATTCCCGTTTGAGGACTGTACAACGAGGCCGCCACAGCTCGTTCGTCGGGCTGTCCGTTATGCCAAGTGTTCAAGCACCAGTTATGGTCAAAGCCACGTGCATTGCGAGTCATGGCAAAGCGTTGGTTGTTGATATCTTTACTTAACGGCGTAGGCTTGCGGAAATCCATAGGCGTGCCAGCAACTTTCAGCATTTGACCAGTAGGCATATAGGTAGTGTCGGCAGGCGTATAGCGGTCGGCATTGATGTAAAGTACTTGGTTCTCGCCATGTTGCGAAGGATTGCCGTTGAGGTTAAAGTACGAGTGGTTGGTCATGTTGATAACCGTTTTCTTATCTGTTGTGGCATCATAACGAATGTCAATGGCGTTGTCGGACATGAGTGTATAACGCACAGTGGCACGAACAGTGCCGGGAAAACCATTGTCGCCATCGGGCGAAACAAGGCTCATCTCCACCGTTGAGTCGTTAAGTTGCTTGCCATCGTACACTTGATATTGCCAACCCGTAAAGCCTCCATGCAGGCAATGCCCATAATTGTTGCGGGGCAGTTGCACTGTTTTGCCGTCTACAACGATGCGTCCCTGGTTAATTCGGTTGGCGTAACGTCCGATTGCCGCCCCAAAATCCGACCCGAAATGCTGATAGTCGGCATATTGGGCTGTGTTGTCGTAACCTAAAACCACATCGCGCAGTGTGCCACGCCTATCGGGAACCATGATGGAAACAATACGCGCACCAAAGTTTGTCAGGCAAACCTCCATGCCTTTATGGTTAACCAACGTGTAAAGGCGTGTGCGCTTGCCATTGACATAGGCCTCGAAATCGTTGGGATATAGCCCAGAACGCGTGGCCACACCACGACTACCCTGTTTCACTGTTGGCGCTGTGCTCGTCTTCGAAGACCCGTTTCCCGCTACCAAGGGCCATCCATCGGCCCACTCTATGCGGTCGAGCCACACCACCCGACCATCATCGGGGTTGGATGCCTTAAAGCCATGATAAAACATATAGTCGTTGCCCGCATCGTCGGTAATCAGCCCTGCGTTATGCCCAGGGCCAACAACATTGTCGTTCTTACTCAACAACACATCGTAATGGTTATCAAGCAGACGCTGGCCGGCTTTGTCTAAGTAAGGTCCGAAAAGACTCTTAGAGCGGCCAATGGTTACACGGTATGTGCTGCGAGCTCCCTCGCAACAAGTGCCTGTCGACCCGAAGAGGTAATAATACCCCCCACGCCGTCTGATGTAAGTTGCCTCCATAAACGTTCCTGCAACCTTACGTGGCTTAGCACCCTGTTTTACATGCAAGCCATTGGCACTCAACTCTACACCGTAAATGCCATGAAACGAACCGAAGAAAAGGTATTTCTTACCCCCGTCTTCGATATAAAAGGGATCGATACAGTTTTGAATGCCAATCTGCTTGCTTGTAAACATGCAGCCGCGGTCGACAAAGGGGCCGGCAGGACTATTGCTCACAGCAACGCCGATACCAGCATCCCATTCCCCACCCCATACCGATTTAGAATAGTATAGATGGTATTTACCGCCAACGCGCTGAATGTCCGGCGCCCAAATACCGCCTTTCGGTAGCCATTTGGGGCGCGAATTGTCGGTAAAGGCCGTGCCCACCAACTTCCAATCCACAAGGTTGGTAGAGCGGTATATGGGCACGTTGCGCGTATCTTCTGTGGCATAAAGATAGTATGTGCCGTCTTCGGCGCGTATCACCGTAGGGTCGGGCGCACTCTTGTCTATCACAGGGTTACCGTAAGTCGACGTCTGTGCCAACGAAAATTGGGCTGACAGCGACAGCCATGCAAGCAATGTCGCCGTAAGAATGGGTTTTACTGAATGTCTCATTGTTCTTTATTAAATTCTTTGGGCAAAATGCCAAACTGTTCGTAAAAACATTTGGTGAAATAACTTGGACTAGAAAAGCCTACGTTGTAACACACTTCGTTCACTTTCTTGTCGCCTGTTTTAAGCATTTCGGCGGCTGCTTTAAGTCTTTCTATACGTATATAGTTGTTGGGCGACTGGTCTAGCGTGCCACGCACCTTGCGGTTAAGGCTCGTGCGACTCATGTTCATCTCGGCCGCCAAGAGGTCTACGTTAAAGTCGCTGTTGCCGATATTGCGCATAACAGCCGCCTTTAACCTTTCCAAGAACTCGGCGTCGGCAGGACTGATAGAGGCAGATGACGCCGAAACAAATGGCGAAGTGGCATACATCTTTTTTATTTCCTCGCGCTGCCGCAATAGGTTTTGCACGGTTTGAGAAAGGAAGTTCATGGAGAATGGTTTCACGATGTAGGCATCGGCACCGCTTTCCATTCCCTCCATCTTACCTCGTTCGGAGGTGACGGCCGTTAATATGATTACGGGAATGTGCGAAAGGTCGACGTTGTACTTAATGCGACGACACAGTTCCATGCCGTCCATCGGTTCCATCATCACGTCTGTAACCACAAGGTTCACGTTGTTACGCTCCATTTGCAACAAAGCCTCTTCGCCGTCGGTGGCTGTAACGATGTTGTATTCTTTTTCCAAGCACCGCTTTTCGTACTCCAACATCTGCACATTATCCTCTACAAGCAGCAGCGTGTAGGGTTTGGTCTGCGCCTCTTGCGTGGTTGCGAGTTCGGTTTTCGCAGGCGTTATGTCCCCTATTCCATTGCCTCCCAACCTTACGGGCACTTCTTGCACCAAGGGCAAGGTAAGCACAAACACATTCATATCCGCCTCATCGCCCATGCGCAAATGACCATTGTGCAGTTCGGCCAGCGAACGAGCAAGGGCTAAACCAATGCCCGTGCCCGATGTAGAGTGTTCGGCCGTGTCGATATGGAAGAAAGGCTCGAATATCTTTTCACGCAAATCCAAAGGTATGATGTTGCCATCGTTGGCCACGGTGAGGAAAAGTTGTGCATCGTCGGTCTTCAATGTCACCGAGATATACGACAGACAGTACTTCACAGCGTTGTTAATCAGGTTGCTTACAATCTTGGTAAAGCCCTCGTGGTCTACATAGCCATGCAGGTTGTTGCCTTGCAACGATAACGTGGCATTGATGTTTTTCTCGCGCATTGCCGAACGGAAACGGTTATATATGTCGGTAACCAGTTTCGTAAGGTTGCAATATTCGAAGTTGAGGCGTAGACCGTCTTTCTCTGTCTTGCGAAAATCCAGCAGTTGGTTTATTAGGTCGGTAAGCCTTTGCGTATTCTCGTACATGATGTTGAGGTCGTCTCTCACATCGTTGTCTTTCACCTTCTGCGTGCCGAGAATGTTTTCCAACGGCCCTAAAATCAGCGTAAGCGGTGTGCGTATCTCGTGCGCCACGTTGGTAAAGAAGTGTATCTTGCTTTGATACAGTTCTTGTTCTTTGCGCGTTTCGAAGGCCTCCATAGCCTGTCGGCGGCGCATTTCGGCACGGCGATTCCAATAACGCATCATCAACCACACCAAAACGGCGAGCAAAACCACATAAAATAGTTTGGCCCAAATGGAGAATAGGAAGAATGGGCGCACGTCGATGTCTAGCTTATACTCGCCAGGATAAGCCTTTCCGTTTTGGTCTTTCATGCGCACAATTAGCTGATAAGAGCCAGCAGGAAGGTTGGCGTAGGTCATAAAGAAGTCTGAGCCCATAGGTTGCCAACTCTTGTCGAACCCTTCGAGCTTGTATTCTAACGCGCCCCAATTTTGCCTTGAATAGCTTAGGGGCACAACATGCAACCTAAATGAATTTTGGTTGTAAGCCAACGATAGCTTACGAGTAAACACAATGTTTTGTTCCAAGGGTGTGTCCTTTGTGAAGTTATCAACGTGTTCGTTGCCTATATATAAATCGGTGGCCACAAGTTGGGGCATGCGCTGTTCTTTTTTCAATGCCGAAGGCGAAAAGCGCACAATGCCACTAAGACTTCCAAAGTAAATGCGTCCACGCTTGTCGATGAGCGACGAGTTATAGTTAAACTGGTTGTCGAGCAGCATCGTGCTGTTATTATAGGTGCGTACGTCGCCGCTATGGGGGTCGTAGCGCACAAAACCAGCATAGCCTGAAAGCCAAAGCACACCATCGCCATCTTCTTCCATGCGGAAAAACGTAGACGTACTGTTAAGTACACCTTGCTGTAAAGGTTTGAAACGGCGAGTGGAAAAGTTGAACCTGCACACGCCACCGCCCTGCGTTGTCACCCAAATAGTGCCTTCGCTATCTTCGAAAATGCTCAGGGCCTTGTTTGAAGTAAGCCCCGATTGGGTTGCTTTAAAGTTTGTCCAGCGGCCATTGTGGCGCATAAATACACCATTGGTTTGTGTGGCTAGCCATAGGTTTCCGTGTGAATCGAAACTTACATCGTTGATGAGCACGGGCGGCACGGCTTTATCGTAGACAAAAGATTGGGTGTTGGCGTCGTAGGTACATAATCCGCGTATGGTGCCAAGGTACATTACGCCCTGGGGCGAACGCGCTATACTAAATATGGTGTTATCGTGGAGCGACCCCAAACGGCCGTCGGCCTTGAACGATTTCACTACTTGGTGGGTGCGCGTATCAATAACTTTTAGGCCCGAGGCAAAGGTGCCCACCCACAATTCGTTGCCGTCCACGCAAAGTCCATGCACGTTTGGGAAGGCGTTGCTAGCTGCAATATGGCTAAATGTTTCGCTGTCGGGTTCCATGCAGTTCAGTCCGCCGTCTTCTGTTCCTATCCATATTCTCCCTTGTTTGTCCATAACCATCTCGCGCACGCGCCGTCCATGCAGTCCGTTTCCGCTACCTTGTGGCACAAAACGTTCGAAAACGGGGTGTATGGCAGGCAAGTAATTCAGTCCGCCAAAATAAGAACCAGCCCACAAACCGCCCTCGCGGTCTTTGTAGAGGCAATAAAGCGGATTATCGGATATGGAGAAAGGGTCTGTGGGATTGTAGGTAAAGTGTTGTATGGCGTGGGTGTCTAGGTTGTAAACCAGCATGCCTTGCTCGGTTGCCGCCCATACCTCGTGATGACTTAGTATAAGGTTACGCACGAAAAGATCCTTTCCCTCGACACTCGTTACTAGGGGTTCGAAACTGTGGCGTGCAGCATCTATAAGCGAAAGTCCTTGTCGGTCGGTGCCAATGGCATAGCGTCCGTTGCCCAAGGGAAGTATGGCCGAAACGATGTTGCCAGCAAAGGGCGTTTGCCCATCTTGTGTACGAAAGGGCGTGAGCGTGCGAAAGGCGTGGTCGGTGGTGTATAGTCCGCCTCCGAAAAGCCCTAGCCATACCGCCCCGTTGTCGCCAATGGCCATGCCTGCAACGTTGGGATATCCTTTTAATCGGAAGTGTGAAAGGTGGTTGCGGCGTAAATCGTAGCAGAAAACACCCTGTTCGTTAGCAGTGATGTATATCTTGTCGCCATGACCTTTTATCACGTTCACCATGTTGGTGATGCTCACGCCGTCGGCACTTCGCTTGTCGAAACGGCTGAAAGAGTCGGTCAATGGGCTGTAAATCCACACGCCACAATCTGTTCCCACCCATATTCGGCCGTTCGCGTCTTCGAAAAGCGCGTTGATATAGCTACTGCCTAGACTATGTCCGTCGGGATAACTGTAATACCATTTAAATAAGGTGCCATCGTAACGGTTTAGTCCTGATTTCGTACCTATCCACATCAGGCCTGTTCGGTCTTGCAAGATGGCGAGCACGGTACTTTGCGACAGTCCCGACTCCACGCCGATGTGTCTGAACAGGATGTTGCTCCTGCCTGTCATTCCGACAAGCAGAAGCAACGCTACTATCATCAATCTTATTCTCTTCATCTGCATTAGTTTGTTGCGTAAAGGTACGAAATTATTCAAACAAACCGAAAAACGGCCGTATTATTTCAAGAAATCTGTTGTACGATTAGGCGAATATAGTTCCCAAAGGGAGGCAATTGTCCAGCCTGGCGCAAAGATGTCGTTATAAAATCCCTTGCCATTGTGTCCGTAATCCCACGTGGTATGCTGCACCACTTCGGGATAGAAGCCCTGCTTACCCACGCCGCAAAGGTTGTTGGCAACAGGTAACAGCTGACTAAGCGAAGACGTAATAATATCGTACATGCCCTTAAAACGCTGCTCGCCCGTTTGCTGAGCCAGCCAGCTAAGGATGTGGGGAAGTTCGAAAACAAACACGTCTATATGGTTATTTTCTACCGAAACATTACCCCATCCGCGTGTTTTCAGTCCCAGTTCGCCTGTCATCTGCCCAGGCGCAAAAGGCACATCCCACGTGTAATACCACGAGATGGCGAAGTATGCGGCTTGCTTACACAGGTCGATATAATGCTTTCGCTCCTCGCCCTTGGTAACCATAGCCAGATAATAGGTGGCTGTTACGGCGGCTATGGCGGCCTCCTTGTCTTCGCAATTGGCATCGAGCGTAGACGAGAAGTAGTCGCTTTGCGAGATAATGTTCTTCTCCACATAGCTTACCGTTCGACGAGCGGCTTGCAAATAGTTCTTGTTACCGAAGTATTTCCAACCCATCACCAATGCAGAGGTAGCCGAAGGAGTGCTACCTCCCGATGCGTCGACGTCCGTTCCATCAGACTTAAACTTACGAGCGAAGTGCCCATCGTCTTTTATTAAGGCAACGAAGTTGTCGAGAATGGTACGTATGCGCCGCTCCCACTCTACGTGGCGACGACCGCGGTTTTTCTCGTATTTTAAATAATGCAGTACAGCATACACAGCCTCGCTTTGCTGACGAATGGAATGGATGCTTTCTTTTGGGAAACCATCGCGGAAGTTTACGAAATCGTGCAGGTAGCCACCTTCTCCAAACCCGTTGCTCAGAAAACTGTCGAAGATGGCTTGTCCCTTGTTAACTAGCTCTTCGTCTTTTGTTTCGACACCGTATTCTATCTCGTTGAAGGCATTAAGCAACACACGTCCGCAAAAGCCTATCTGCATTTCTGTTTCCGGTAGGCAGTCGTTAACCCGAAGTGAGAGCCCCGAATTGTATTTCAATGGGTAGCGGTCTACGAACGAATGGCGGAAGTAATCGCTGAGGGCAGCTTTCACTTCTGCACCCGTGTAGGCACTTTTCAAGGGTTGTGGCTGCATGCGGTCGTAGCAATATTGCCACACTTGCGTAACAAAGCTGCCGAAATCATTGGCTTTATAGCGGTGTATGCGCCAACGTAAGGTTTGCTGTTCACCCTTTTCTAGCTTGGCAAAGGCCGTTACGGGGTCTATGAGCGTTAACTTGCGGATATATCGTTTGGGAGTTTCCTTATAAGGATAGCCAAACTTTAAGGCCACGGTGTTTCCCTCGCCGTCGAAACCTGCATAACCCACGGATGTGCGTCCAGGAAGTATTATCTCGCCCGTAGTTAGCTGAACTTGTACATCGCAAGGTGTGTCTAACACGCGCAATACAGATATGCCTTGCCCATCATGTGGGTTAAAAGCACTAGTTAAGGGTGTAGACATACGGTCTTCTCTAAAACACCAATGCTTACTGGTTTTGAAGGAAGGGGCCTCTTGGGGTGAGCGCATGTTGCGATGATACCAGAAACCAGGTATGTAAAACTCAGTCTCGCTAGACGACAAGCCTGTGTTGAGGCTGAGCTCAAGATGGAAATACACCTTTTCGCGCGCCGAGAGGGTGACGGTCAGCAGTTCGTCGTCGCCGTCTTTTGTAGTAGAAGACACAATGCCTAATGGTCCATCGGTTGCCCAATGCTGCCCTTGTTGTTGCAATTGGCGCGTTTCAGACGGATTGCCTGGCGTTTTTAGGCTAAGCGACATCGACAAGCCTTGCGCTTGTAACGGACCAATGTTCGCTACAAACGCCCAACCTAGCAGAATGACTTTTATTCGTTTCATCGTTTTCTCTGTTGTTTTTATGCTGTGAATATCGTCAATAACAGTTGACGTTATCTATCTTCAGGCCATACCGTCTCTCTATGCGAAAGACGCCAAACAAGTAACCTACCGTGGCATCGCCAACCATTTGGCCATGCAACCTAAAAGGCTTGGCGACGCCACGTATGGTTAAAGGTGTGTTTTCAACGGCTTATTGTTCTCACACTCTTATAATAGGTGTCGAAAACATAGAATGTTTCGGTGCGCTCATCGTAGGCAATGCCCGTAGGACTTCCAAAGCGTGCCGTCTCTCGTAAGTCGCCATCATCAGGCCCCCAAGTGTTGCCATCGCCCATGGCCGATGTTGCTCCACGCCCTGCAAAGGTGCGAACACGACCTTCGGGTGTGAGGTAACGCACGCAATAGTTATCGTAATCGCAGAAGTAGAAGTCGTAAACGTCTTCCTTGCCCTGTGCCGCGTAGTCTGCATTCTTCACAAATATGCCTTGATAGGGGAAGTTCATTAACGTACCGTCGCCCTTACCATCGGCCCATCCCTTCACACCTTGCTGCCCCGAAACGAGGTAAGGCTGCTTGAAACGCTTGGTAGCCTCGTCGTAATCCATACGATAGATGCAGTGTTGGTTCAGTGCTATTACGTAAGCGTACTTGCCTGTGGGGTGCATGGTGATGTTAAAGTTCCAACGACTAGCACCAAGGGTGAGCATTTGCTCGTAGTTGTTGCCCGTGAGATATGGGTCCCAAGGAGTTGTTTCCAACGCATTGGCATAATATTTGGCCACGTCAAGGCGATAAATCGCATTGTTGCCGTAGCTGTTGAAGTATAGTTCTCCGTTGACAGGGTGCACGGCTACTGTGTTACATTGCTTGTAAGCGGCCAGCACCTCGCACTTAGACTCGTCTGTAAAGCTGCCATCGGCGTTGCGTTTAACAATCCACACACTAGTAGAACGGTCACCGCTGTCGTCGCGGTCGGTAGCAACCACCATGTCGCCCTTCGCCGTAAAGTCTATTGCACGTAAGCGTTTACCTTCGAAACACTTACTGCCGTGCATCACGGTGGTAACAGTCTTCGCCTTCAAGTCGAAGAGTTGCACACCATAGCCACTATAGTCGAAATCTTCGTATGCAACATATAGGTGGTCGTGGTTCTGCGGGTCGAACTTCATAAAGGCGGCTTGCTTGCCGAAAGTAGCCGAGCCGTCGTCCTTGCCCGTACCAAACTTGCCGTCTTTCCATCCTGGGTCGCCGTCGCTTATACGGTAGCCTATCAGTGTGCGCACCACCAACGGACTGGCGTATGCAAACTTTGTAGTGGCCTTGGCTGATTGTTGAGCCACCTTCACCTCCACTTCAAACCGTCCCGACTCAGTCCAATAAGGCACAATACAGCCTATACTGTCGGCCTTTACGTACGTTAGCTTAGCAGTCTTTCCGCCAATCGTTACGTTTACCTGTTTAGAGTCGAGTCCGAAGTTAGTGCCATAGATAACCATTTCTTGGCCTTCGCTGCCCTCGGCAGGCGTAAAACGGCTGATGGTAACAGGCACATTGGGGTTGTAATTCGGAGTGTTGTCCTCGTCTTTATCGCCGCAAGCGGCAATGTTGCCACACAAAGCGGCTATGAAGAGTGCGTATATCCAACGCCTCATTGTGGGTTTATTCCTTTTCATATTGTGGTTTCGTCTTAATGTTAACTATGTATTTACAATCTTATGTCGCGCCTATTTCTTCACGCGAACTTTAAGCGTGGTAAGGTTTCCCTTATGGTCAGTGGGCCAAGTTCCTGTTGGTTCGATAAAGGTATCTTTCGAATCGTTGGGTCCGCGCTTGCCAAAATAGATGGAACCAGACGGGCCAACGAGTTCGGCTTTCAGCAATTCAACAGGTTGCGACTTGTTATAATACACAAAGTCGATACGGTCGCGCTCGTCGTATTCGGGACAGAAAGACAGCTGACCTATACTGGCATCCTTGTTATCGGCAGGGAATGTGAAACCCGGATGTGTAACGGGGTTGGGGAATTTCTCGCGATAAGTGTCTACGAAACCAGCCTTTCTCAGCATTACAGAGCAATCCCAATTGGCCACTACACCGTTATGACTGTACAAATCTTTGGTGTTGGCCTGCCAATCAAGGTCAGACGGTTCGTTAAAGTCGCCACCTAAGACAACAATACGCCCCTTATTCATCTCGCCTTGGGTATCGTCGAGAAACATTTCCATCGCCTCGTCGCGCGTACTCAGTCGGTTGTCTTTCATTATCCGTTCGCTATCGGTAATGGGATTGGGCAGTTTCGACCAATCGGGACCACTGTTATAGCCTCTCGGCAGATAGCAGGCATAGTGCTTATAGTCGAGGTGTGCAGAATAGAAGGTCATCTCTTGACCACGAACTTCCACCGTTACCTTTATCATATAGTTGTCGGTGGGCGTGGGAAGAACCTTGAAACTCTTTATTTCGTATTTCGACAGCACGCCAACAAACGTGCCATGATTCTTACCATAGTAGTCTTTTTGGTGCTTTGTCTTTAACGATTGGCACAGACGATGTGTGTACTCGCCGTCGCCATCGGGGATTTTCTTCAACAAGAGGTCGTTACGCAACTCGCACAACAGCACTACATCGGGATCCACTTGGTTAATAACGTCTACCAATCCATTATAGGCGTTGTTCACTTGCGTTGCTCCAAACCACGTGTTTAGCTGGAAAACTTTCAGGTCTTGATACACTTCCACGGGCTTTGGAGGCTCAGGAGTGGGATTGTTGTCCTCTTTGCTGCACGCTATGGAGCAACAGCCAAACAGCATCATCAATGCTGCATTCAGACAACTGCGTTTAAAAAGATGTTCTCTTTTCATTGTTCTTGGTTTTAATAAATACTATTCTAGGTTTCTAGTTACTCTTAGTTCACCACCTTATATGTTGATGTTTGGGGTGTGATATTAGGTAGGTTCTGCTGCACGTTTGGCGAAAGATAGGCCTCAATGCAGAGATATTTCTACTGAACCTTTACGATTTTTTGATTAACACTGCCGCTATTTCCCCGCACCTTTACCACATATATGCCCACAGGCACATCGTTCAGCCACAAGTCTTGTGCGTTTATGGCTCTGCCTGCTTTTACCTTTTCGCCGCTTATGGCGTAGAGTTCCCAAGTGAAGGCAGAGTTATCGGGGCTTGAAATCTGATAATAATTGTCGCCGCCGCGAGCAACGGTGTAGGTATCTTGCGTGGCATCCACATCAGCAATGCCGCTAAGTTCGCCATCTTTAAAGAAGGGAACCGCCCCTCCTTTCGACGGATGCTTGCCCGCTATATAGGGCCAGCCATCAGCATCCCATAACACCTTGTCCACGAAAAGTTTCCTACCAGCATCTATATCTGTCTTATCAAACCCGTGATAAAGCATCCAATAATCGCCGTTATCGTCGATAATCAGTTGCGAGCAATGGCCAGGACCAGCCACAAGTTCGTTGCCCGACAGCACACTTTCGTACGAGCCACCCATTTCCATTATCTTCTTGCCACGCTTGTTGACGTATGGGCCACGCAAGTCTTTACTTCTCGACACCACAACTCGGTAGGTGCTGTTGGCTCCTTCGCAACAATTGCCCAACGAACCCAAGAAGTAATAATAGCCTTTGCGTTTAACAATCATCGTGGCCTCTGTGCCATGATGCATCCAATTGTGGTTCGGACCAATCTGAAACTTCTCTGCACCAGGCTTTAAAGCCAATCCATCGGCAGACAGTTCTATGCCCCAGACACCGCGAAAGCTACCCCAGAAGAGGTACTTCTTGCCGTCGTCGTCTTGAAAGAAACAAGGGTCGATGCTGTTTTGCACGCCTATTTCGGTGCTGGTAAAGAGTTTTCCCTTGTCTACAAATCCTCCGCGAGGCGAAGAAGACGTGGCTACACCGATGCCGCAGTTCCATTCTTTCCCCCATTCGGCCATCGAATAGTAAAGAACGAATTGCCCATTGATATAATTAATGTCGGGTGCCCAAATGTTTCCACCTTTTATAAAGGTGGGACGAGTTGAGCTATTGAAGGCCGAACCCGCAAATCGCCATCGCGTGGCGAGGTCGCGCGACTTATAAATAGGTACACACAGCCCACCGCCCTCTGTGGCATAAACATAGAATTGGCCATCGGGTGCGCGTACAACGCTTGGATCGGGCATGTCTTTGTTTAAGACCGGGTTGGTATATTGCCCACGCACAACTGCGGCCAACATCAGCAAGTTGACTACAAGGGCTATTCTTTTTATCGCGTCCTTTTTCATAAATAGGGTTTATCAACTTTTAGTTACATTGAAATCTTCGTGAGTTTGAGGGTTGGTGAGTTGGTGAACTCAAAACCTCATACACTCACCTCACCACCACCTTCTTCACCGTCTTATCTTTGTAGCGAACAACATTTATTCCCCGTTTCGGAGTAGATAGTCGCCGTCCGTCTACATCGTATCGTCCCACTTCTTTCTTCGAGGTGTCGGAAGTTTGAGGTTCATTCTCAATGCCTGTCGAAAACTTCTTATTCTTCAAGAAGTTGTCCATCAGCACCTTCATCCAATGTCCGCCAAGTACAGAGCGACCTTTGAATATCTGATAGTCGCCACTGTTCACCCAATACCAATCGCTAAACGGCACTCGGTTCTTTGTTTTGTTGGCAAACTCCCACACTAGGTCGGCAATGCATGCAAAGCCCTCTTGGTTCTCTGCCAAACATGCAGTCCACATCTCCCAGTCTGATTTCGTATATCTTTCGCGATTATCCAAAGGTATGCCGTATGGTTCTGCCTTTGTAAGATAATAGCTATACTCCTTCTGTTTCATTTGTTTGGAGAAGAGGTTAAGCCCCCACATCTTATCCCACACCATATTATACTTCATGCTCCACGTGCCACTGCGGTCGTAAGCCAATCGGTAATGGTCGCCATCGTTAGCCGTTCGTTCCAACGTTACAGCCATTTGGCGCGCCTTGTCCATATAAGTACGGAATGTGGCGTTCTCTCCTTGCATCTGTGCCATCAGTGCATAGCCGGCAATTCCCATAATGGCCTTTACCGAAAGGTTTACGTTGTGGGCTAAGTGTCCGGCAAAGTCATCGGTGCAAAGTTGGTTGGCTGGGTCTTGTCCATTAGCCACCAAATAGTTTGTCCACATCGTCAGCAAGTCCCAATACTTCTTGGCAAAGTCGGCTTTTCCTTCCCTCAAACAGGCCATTGCCGTGAGTATAACCATGTTTCCTGCCTCTTCCACAGGCATGTTCTTGCCAAAATCGCCCTTGGCACCTGGGAAACAAGAGGCATACGTCTGCTTGTCGGCTATGGGATAGAAGCCCAAGTCGTGTGCAGGGAAATGAAATCCCCAGCGCGAACTGTCGGCGCAATACTTGAATACGCCCTCTAATGCACCTTTCTCCAACTGTGTGTTATAGGTAAAAAGCAGCGGTGCGGCAGGGTAAGTAACGTCTACCGTGTTGATAAATCCGCCCGAACTGTTCTCTTTCGAGAAGTACATCAGGTCGCCATCCTTATCCATAAACAGCTTATGGGCGGCCAAGGTTTGCCGATAAGAGGCTGCCAAGGTCTCGGCATACTTCTTGTTTCCTGCCGCTAAGGCATCGTCGTATATAATCTTGTCCCATCGGCGCGCACATTGCATGTACGACTTATAATTATCGCGGAAGTTTTCGAAGGCATCAGTGAGCTGCTGCCTATCTTTCGCCCAATAGGCTTTGTAGCGCGTTCCAAGGAATTGCACGTCTTGAACTTCATCGTAACCTATCATCATATAACTAGAATCGCGCTCCGTCAACCCGAAGTTATGCAAGTAGCCCAACATGGGCATCTCGCTTTCGTTATTGCTCTTGATACGCAGTGCATCACGTTGGGCCAGCGTTCCCTTACTAACGAATTGGCTTTCCACAACATTTTGGTCGGCCATCGTAACGTTTCCGTTCACGTTGGGCATCATCAGATAACCCCAATCAATGCAAATAATGTCGCCCGTTTTGCCCAACACGTTCTGTTCTACACTTCCCGTTCGCACATAGTCAATGTTGTTCACGTTTTGTATGCGCGAAATGGTGGGTTGGGTGTTCTTCATCACCGCTAGTTCGGGTGTCGTTCCGAAGAATATCTGCACATCATGCTTTCGCTTATCGTTGGCGCGAACTTGATAAGATATGTAGTTTATGGGTGTAGAAAGCAAGTTCAGGTCGTCGAGAAACATAGGTGCGGTGAAAACCAAACGCAGATCTACGCTGCCGCAACGAAACGTGTAGTAAGTGTTGGTGGCCATAACATCGCAGCCCATTTGTACGGCATTACGCATGTTGTTGTGTTTCTCTTTCACGTTGGCAAACAATCCGATGTCGGCATTGGCTCCACCTGTGGTGTTATGCACATGGTATGCGATAACGTTGTCGCCAACACGCAAACTTTGTTTTACATTAGCAGGCAACATCAACTCCTCGTTCTGCACCCACGTTTCGCCCGTTTCGATGGCCAAAACGCCATTTACATACACCTCGCACTTATCGTCGTGCGAGTAAATCAGCCACAAGTCGCGCGCCAAGTCTTCTTTGGTCAGCGTCACATGCCTACGTATATAGATGTCCGAATTGGTGTCCGTCCAAGCCGTACGTATGTTAGGATATTCTTTGGGAGTGCCAAACGCCGCCTGTTGTGTTTGCCATTTGCTGTCGTTAAAATCGCGTTGCATCCAGTTCGCAGCTGGTTTTGCATAGCTAACCTTTGCCTTCCACGCGCCCATGTCGGCCATTGGTGCCACGGGTTTCAGTAGTCGGCCCTTCTCCTTTCCCATAAATCGGTAGGTCGTTCCGTCAACGCGCAACAGGCCGTCAATGGCTTTCTGCTGTCCCGTCCAATGGCGTGTGGTGCCATCGTATAGGTTATCGTAAGGCGACCAAATGGAGAAATAGGGGTCGTTCACTATCAGTGGGACAGACGGCAAGCGAAGGCTAGTGCGCCGATAAGGTTCGAAAAACGAACCGCCCTGCGCCTCTGCCGCCAGCATATTTGCCACACCAACCAAACAAAGTAATAGCTTTTTCATATTGAACAAAATACTATGGTATTGTTTTAAACATTATTTCTGATTGCATTGCAAAATTACTCGTCCCTTTTAGATAAGGGTACGACAATCACCCCAAATAATAACAAAATCGGACCAACAAGCCCCATTGGTTCTTTTTTGCTATACTCTGAACGGATTTTACGCATCAGTACTTAAAATAAAGTCTATCTTTGCAGCGTAAACAATCGGCAACAAATAGTTCAAGTTTCTATATATAATATGGTGTAAGCACCCAACCCCATGCAGGGTTGTATCTATATTTGATATATGCCGAAACCTTAACGAACATAGAGTAATTATTTTAACTAAAAACAACTTATGAAAAAGCAAGTACTATCATTAGGTCTAGGATTGTTGAGCGCAACCCTGCTCAACGCCCAAACCACGCCTTGGCCAGGACATGCTATCGGCAATGGAGGGGAATATTATCTCTATAATGTCGCCACGGGCTTGTGGCTTCAAAACAACAACACCGTGAAAGACGGATGGGCAACGGCCGTTAACGTGGGTACGCGCGGCCTACCCATCACCTTTGAAAAAGCAGGAGCAAAGACGTTTAGGTTGAGTTCCATCTTTTACAAAGGCAACAGCGTATCGAAAAAAATTGGAGATGCTGGCTTGCTTTATTGGGACATGCCCGCCGATAACGTTGGGGATTGGGAGCTATCGCCTGCCGACAACATGCAATCCATACACGGATACTGGCTAGAATGCGATGCCTTGGTGCTAGGGGCAGACAATAACCTGCTCACAGTAGATAAGGAGAAGAACAGCGTTTGGCAGCTTGTTACACGAGAAGAACGTATTGCCGATGCAAAGGCGAAGGCCTCTGCCGAACATCCCGTGGACGTAACGTGGCTTATCGGCGCATCCGACCTCGTGACGAAGAACAACCTTTTCAAAATGGATTGTACGGCTGCTCCTAACACCGAGCATTCTACTTATCGCGGCGGATGGGACATTGTGAGGGCAAACACCATCCAAGAGTTTTGGAATACGCAAACATTCGACTTCCACCAAACCATCAGCGGATTGCCCAACGGCACTTATAAGTTCAGCGTACGCGGATATTATCGCGACGGTTCAAGCGAAAAGCGCGACTATACGATGTACGGTTATGGTGCCGACAAGTTTGTCAATGGCACCGAACAACTTCGTGCCACCTATTATGCCAACGGCACTTCTGCCCCCATCATGTCTCTTTACGCAGGTGCGAAAAAAGCTCCCGAAGAGGGATTTAATTTCCAAGCCGAACGCGAGAACAAGCAAAATAGTGGGTTATACGTACCCAATACAACCCACGAGGCCAACTGCGCCTTATGGAAGGGTAATTACCAAAACCCCGAAATAACCGTTACCGTTACAGATGGAACACTGAAATTGGGCGTTAAAAAGGAGGCTGGCGTTGTCGACGATTGGTGCGTAATCTCCAACTTCTCTTTAAAATACCTTGGTTCGAAAGTTCTTCAAACCGCCGAAGAGGCACTGAAAGACCTTAAAGCGATACTTGCCACAACAAAAGCGTTTAAAGGTGCCGTCGCCCCTGCATTGAGCAAGCAATACACAGATGCCATTGCAGCAGCCAACAAGACCCTCACCTCTACCGACCCTGTGGCCATTATCGCCGCAACCTCTAACTTACAAAAGGCTTACGATGCCGTTGCTGCCTGCTCAGAGAACTATTCTGCTTTGGTAAAAACGACTGAAATTTGCAAAAACATCAATAAGAACAACGATGCACAGCTTAATGCCGCCACGGTAAAGGCCGAGAAGGTGGCCAAAACCGCCACGACCAATGCCGACATGAAGGCGGCTCTTGTAGACCTGCGCGTGGCTCGTAAGATTGTTGCTGCTGACAAGATGCCCGACATTTACAAGGGTGCCAAAGCCGGTGCAGGCGAATTCTATTTCTACAATGTGGCCTCTCAGAAGTTCCTTATGGGCGGTTCCGATTGGAATACGCATGCTGCCGTAGACGTTCCCGGTTTGCTCTTTACCGTTGCAGCCGAAGGAAACGGTTTCACCATCAATCGCTTTGGTGGTAAAGCAGGCAATTACCTGGGTTATAATGGCTATACCGACATTCCAGACAAAGCTGTTTGGGCGTTCGTTCCCGTCGCAGGCAAGGCCAACGTCTACAACATCGTGAAGGGCGACAACCATGCCCAAGGATTGGCTTTTGCGCCACAATCCAACACCGATGCCGACGAGGCTATGGATAAGGAGTTTTGGAATACCGTTTCTGTTGAGGCTGCCGTGGCCAAGAATGCCAACGCCGAATGGAAACTTGTTACCAAGGCCGAACGTGATGCGCTGCTCGCAACGGCTACCGAGAAACGTCCTGTCGATGCAACATACCTGCTTGCCAACCCTGGTTTTAACCGCCCCGACCTCTTTGAAAAATGGAATAGCGACAAAAAAGGCGACTTTAAGGATGCCAACCTTGGCGTTATCGACCGCGGCAGACGCACCAACCCCGTGTGCGAAGCATACTATCTAAACTCATTCGAGGTAAACCAAACTGTAAGCAACTTGCCCGAAGGTTATTATCAGGTAAACATGACGGGCTATTATCGCGATGGCAGCCGAGAGAACTTGCAACAAAAGGTTGCCAAAGGAACGGCTCCTGCACGCCATGCCATGCTCTATATCGAATATAAAGGTAAGGGCGACGAGGTTGCACTGCCCTCTATCGCAGCAGGAATGAACCAATGCCCAGGCATCGGATGGACCGGTACTGCCGGCGAACAACCCGACGATGTGATGGATGCAGCCGAATATTTCGAATGCGGACTATATAAAGTGTACACCCACATCATTAAGGTTGGCCCCGAAGGCGAACTTACCATCGGCGTAACCAAAGACAAACAAGTGGACGGCGATTGGGCTGTGTTCGACAACTTCCGCCTTACCTACTTCGGCAAGAAGGTTTCTCAAGGCACCATTAATGGCATCGACAACGTTAAAAGCGATGTCGTTGAAGACGGTAAGATTTACAACCTACAAGGCATGGAAGTGAAACGCCCACTTAAAAGAGGCATTTACATCAGTAATGGAAAGAAATTCATCGTTAAGTAAGATTTAGGTTTAATTGTTTTTAGTGGCCAAGGTTCAAACGCATTTGTGTTTAACCTTGGCCTTTTTCATGCCATCTTACCTGTTGACAACCATAAAGGCCGTTTCTACAAGCCTTTTGTAATGACGCTACCCTTACCCGCAGTCACACTACAACTTGTTGGTAGTCGTGCTAAAGCCACTTTGTAATCACACTACAAAGGCTTAAAAGCACAATCAACGGCTATTTGTTCCTTATAACAATAGATGTCATGCGAGGCTATTTCAAATTGATGTTTTAATCCCGACAAACAAGTACTTGCCACATGCATTGTCTATCGAGCCACATTTACAATTGCACTTCATTTTCTACATCTTTCAATAGAAAAAATAGGCAAATGCCCTGTTTTTTTTATCTTTTGAATGGTTTGTTTTATCTCAACAATTCAATTCTCACTAATTTTGCTGATGGAATTACCACATTAAACATCGGGAAAGTGCCCTTTGGGAGGGCGTAATACCGGGAACTAGAAATAAAAGTTTAAATACAATATATTTATGAAGAAAAATAATCTAAACATCTATGGCCAAAGGTTCGCATGGGGAGCCTTGCTGTTTTTCGTTGCTTGCATGTCGGCATGTCGAAGCGACAATGGAGACGTTTCTTCTGCAGAATACGACCCATCTCGACCTGTCACCGTGACAGACTTCATCCCCAAAGAGGGCGGAGTGGACCAAAAGTTGGTTGTTTACGGCAGCAACTTCGGCAACGACACCGACAATGTCAAAGTCACCATTGGCGGACAGCGCGCCGTTCTCATCAGTGTTAAGGGCGATTGCCTTTACTGCTTGGTGCCTGCCAAGGCCTATTCGGGCGAGGTGGTGGTGTCTGTTGGCGGCAAAACAGCCAACGAACAGAGCGCAACGGCCAGCAGCAAGTTTAACTATGAACGAAAAATGGTTGTGGGAACGCTCAGTGGCGTACGTAACCAATTCGACGACCAAGGTTGGCACGACGGCCCTTTCAACACGGCAACAGGCTATGCCGGCGAAGGATGCCTTACCTTCGACCCCTTAAACCACAACATTCTGTATGCCGTTTACGATGAAAATGCACACGGCATACAAGCGCTTAACATGGAAAAGAAGGAGGTAAAGACCATACTCTCTATGTCCAAGTTCGACAACCACCGACTACGCTCCATCGATTTTTCGAACGACGGGCAATATATGCTCATCTCCACCGACCGCGACGACCGCCAGTTGCAAAGTCCCAGTGTGTGGATTGTTAAGCGCAACGCCGATGGGACCTTCACAGACGCATCAAAATCGCAAATCTTAGCTGCCTACAAGCAGTGCAACGGAGCCGCCGTGCATCCCAAAAACGGCGAACTTTACTTCAACAGTTACGAGCGCGGACAGGTTTTCCGCCTAGACATGAACAACTACTTCAACACCGTTGCAAGCGGCGGAACATGGTATCCCAACTGGACCGACGGCAACTTTAAGGAGCTGTTTACCATTCAAGATGTGAGTTGGGAGTTTAAAATCTTCATCCACCCCACAGGCAAGTACTGCTATATCGTGGTTATAAACAAGCATTACATTCTGCGTTCCGACTATAACGAAACCACCAAGAGCTTTGCCCCACCATACGTTGTGGCCGGACAAGCGCGAAACGACGGATGGGTAGACGGTGTTGGCACCGGTGCACGAGTAAACAGACCCTACCAAGGCTGTTTCGTGAAGAACAAGAAATACGTTGCCGAGAACCGCGACGATGTGTACGATTTCTACTTCTGCGACAACCGTAACCACTGTATACGTTATCTCACCCCCGACGGCATCGTCCGCACATACGCAGGACGCGGCACTTCGTCGCAAGCCGGCGATGGAAACGCATGGGGAACGGAAGACGGAGACCTGCGAGAAGTGGCTCGTTTTAACAGTCCTACGGGAATTGCCTACGACGAAAACGCTAACACCTTCTACATCCTAGATACCCAAGGACGAAAGATACGTACCATTTCAATGGAAAAATAGAACTCCAAATAGAGCCATAAGACAATGAAAAAGATATTTATATTATTCTGGATGTTGTGCGGCATTACGCTTAACGCCTTAGCACAAGAACAGCTGGAAATATCGGGAACAGTAACCGACGCCACAGGAGAAGCCCTTATTGGCGTTAGCGTCACCGTGAAAGATGCCAAGGGACTGGGTACCATCACCAACATCGACGGTAAATACACCATCAAGATGCAGCAATACCAAACGCTGGTGTTCTCTTACCTGGGCTACAAACCCGTAAGCGTGCTGGTTAAAGGCGACAGAAGGGTTATCGACGTACAGATGGCCGAGGAGAAACTCAACACCATCGACGAGGTTGTCATCACGGGTCTTGGCGCGCAAAAGAAACTCACCGTTACGGGAGCCATCACCAATGTCGACCTCGGACAAATGAAACAATTCCCCTCATCCAACTTCACCAACGCCTTGGCAGGTAATGTTCCCGGCATCATCGCCATGCAATCTTCGGGTCAGCCGGGTAAAAGCACATCGCGCTTTTGGGTTCGCGGCATCTCAACCTTCGGCGCCAGTTCCGATGCGATGATACTAGTAGACGGTTTCGAACGGTCGAACATCAACGACCTGAACATTGAAGACATCGAGAGTTTCTCGGTTTTGAAAGACGCTTCGGCAACGGCCATCTATGGCTCGAAGGGTGCCAATGGCGTTATTCTCATCACCACCAAACACGGTAAGGAAGGAAAGATAAACATCAACGCCAAAGGCGAGGTAGCGTATAACACCCGTACCATCACCCCGAAGTTTGTTGATGCGCCCACGTATGCCACTCTGCTCAACGAGGCACGCATAACGCGCAACCTCCCTCCGCAGTATCAACCCGAAGAGCTGGCACTAATCAGGTCGGGACTAGACCCCGACTTCTACCCCAACGTAGACTGGTCGAAACTTCTTCTTAAAGATGGTGCAATGAGCTATCGTGCCGACTTGAGTTTGAGTGGCGGTGGAAACACAGCCCGCTACTTCGCATCCCTATCGTATGTAGAAGACCAAGGCATGTACAACACCGACGAGACATTGCGCAACAGGTACAACACCAACGCCAATTTCAAACGCTGGAACTATCGTATGAATGTGGACATAGACGTTACGCCCACAACGGTTATCAAGCTGGGCGTATCGGGCAACCTCAACAAGCGCAACAGTCCTGGTCTTGGCGACCAATATGTATGGGGCGAACTCTTTGGTTTCAACGCCCTAAGTTCTCCCGTCCTCTATTCCAATGGCTATGTTCCGGCCTACGGTCGCCAAAAATATCAAATGAACCCTTGGGTTTCTGCCACACGCACAGGTTACAACCAAGAATGGGACAACAACATACAGACAAACGTAACGGTAGACCAAAAGCTGGATTTCATTACCCGTGGCCTCTCGTTTACAGGTAGGTTCGGATACGACACCTATAATAGCAACCACATATACCATCGCCTTTGGCCTGCCATGTATCGCGCCAACAGCCGCGATTCGCAAGGCAACATCATTTGGGATAAGCTTTTCGAAGAGTCGCCCATGGCCCAAACATCAGGCGGAGAAGGTTCGCGCCGCGAGTTTTTGGAGGCTTTACTACGTTGGAACCGCACCTTCAACAAACAACACAACTTTGGTGCTACTGCCCGTTTTACGCAAGACGAGCGGATACAGACACAAAATATAGGCACAGACATTAAAAACTCTGTCAGCCAAAAGAACCAAGGCGTTGCAGGGCAGATAACCTATAACTACGCCCTACGCTATTTTGCCGACTTCAACTTCGGCTATAACGGTTCCGAAAACTTTGCCGACCACCATCGCTTTGGTTTCTTCCCTGCCTTCTCCCTAGCTTGGAACGTAGCCGAAGAACCCCTCGTAAAGAAGGCATTACCCTGGCTCAACATGTTCAAGCTACGCTACTCGTGGGGTATGGTGGGCAACGACAATGCGGGAAGAAGCCATCGTTTCCCCTACCTTTACACTATCGACTTTACCAAAGAAGGCTACAATTGGGGGTCGAACCTTACCACAGCCACCACCACAGGCATGCACTACACGCAGGTGGCATCGCCAAACGTTACATGGGAGATTGCACGCAAAACCGACGTTGGCTTTGACTTCGTGGCGTTCGACAACAAGTTCTCGCTCACGATGGACTACTTCTACGAGAAGAGAACGGGCATCTTCATGCAACGCAACTTCTTACCCGACATCACAGGACTTGAAAGTCGCCCTTGGGCAAACGTTGGCGCCGTAAAATCTAGCGGTTTCGATGGTAACTTCCAATACAAGGACCACATCGGTGAGATAAACTGGACGGTGCGCGGAAACATCACTTACAGTAAAAACACCATCCTAGAACGCGACGACGAAAACAACGTTTACGCCTATCAGTACGAAAAAGGCTACCGCATTGGCCAACAAAGGGGGCTTATTGCACAAGGCCTCTTCCGCGATTACGACGACATTCGCAACTCGCCCAAGCAAAGTTGGGGAGCCGTACAACCTGGCGACATCAAATATAAAGACGTTAACGGCGACGGCGTTGTGAACGATGGCGACCGCGTGGCCATAGGTGCAACCAGCACCCCTAGCCTCATCTACGGGCTTGGAGCCTCTATTAGCTGGCGCGGTTTCGACTTTAACTTCCACTTCCAAGGAGCTGGCAAATACACGTTTCTCATCAACGGCGGTACGGTTAACGCCTTCAGCAATGGCCGCTGGGGAAATATCCTTAAAGGAATAACCGACAACCGATGGATTTCATCAGACATTTCGGGCACCAAGGAAACAGAAAATCCCAATGCCCCCTACCCCCGTTTGAGCTACGGCAGCAATAGTAACAACGAGCAGGCATCTACCTTCTGGTTACGCAACGGCCGTTTCTTGCGCCTCAAAAACCTCGACATTGGCTACACAATGCCCAAACCCTGGGTCAACGCCATACACTTGGAGAGCGCACGAATCTACATTTCGGGGCAAAACCTCATCACGTGGTCGGCCTTCGACCTTTGGGATCCCGAACTCGACAGCAGCAGGCGAGGCGAAGAATACCCCATCACTCGTTCGTTTACGGCAGGCATACAAATTAGTTTATAACCACAGACATACAACATGAAACGTAAAAATATTGCCCTGATAACGTTGGCGTTGGGCATCGGAATACTCTTTTCCGCTTGCAACGACTATCTGGACTCCGACAAATACTTTGAAGACCGTACCACGATTGAAAAGGTCTTCACCAGCAGAATACGCTCCCAACAATGGCTTGCCTACGCCTATTCGTTCTTGAAAGACGAGAACGCCGACGTTGTTGGCAAGGAGAAAGAAACCAATTCGTTTACCTTCGCCGACGACATGTACTATGGCGACCGCGACGTTAACTACGACTCAAAGGAGGCTGATGAGCTTTCGTACAACACGTTCATGCAAGGCGAATACGACGAAAACGACTTTAACCAAGGCTGGACAATGTGTTACAAGGGCATTTATCAGGCCTCAGTGTTCATCGCCAACATTTACAGGAACACCGAAATGACCGAAAAAGAACGGCTCGACTTTAAAGGGCAGGCACGTTTTGTGCGCGCTTACTTCTATTGGCTGTTGCTCCGCCGTTACGGTCCTGTGCCAATCATGCCTGACGAAGGCGTTGATTACACCCTTAGTTACGAACAGATAGCCACGCCGCGCAGCTCGTACGAAGAGGTGGCCAACTATATTAGCCGCGAAATGGTGCAAGCCGCCAAGGAAATACAATACACTAGGCGCGACGGCGAGAACATCGCACGCCCCACAAAGGGTGCTTGCCTGGCTACACGTGCCCTTGCATTGGCTTTCGCTGCCAGTCCGTTGGCCAACGGTAACACCGATGCCTATGCCAAACAGTTGGTAGACGACAAAGGCCGGACATTGCTCAACACCGACTATCAAGAAGAGAAATGGGCGCGCGCCGCCGCTGCCTGCAAAGACGTTATGCAGCTTGGTGTGTACGACCTCTATCACGCCTCGTTCAGCACAACAGATGCAGCGGGCGACCCTGCCACCATCGTGCCTGCCGACTCCACTTGCCAATTTGCCCAAAGCGACTGGCCAACGGGCTGGAAAAACATCGACCCCTTCAAGTCTTACCGTGTTTTGTTCAACGGAGACGTTGCTCCAGAAGACAATCCCGAACTGATATTCTCGCGTATAGACCAAAATGCCACACGCATAAACCACAGCATGATGTCGTTTGCACGCCATTCCATGCCTCGCGACTTTGGCGGATGGAACACACATGGCCTTACCCAGAAGATGGTAGACGCCTATTATATGAACGACGGCACCGACTGTCCTGGCAAAGACAGCGAGCTGAACGGCGGGAACGGTGCTGAACGCCTCAAAGGATTTACCACTGCACGCGACTATCGCCGCGGAAAATACAAGCCATTGGCCGCCAACGTGTCGTTGCAATATGCCAACCGCGAACCGCGTTTCTACGCCTCGGTGGGCTATAACGGCTCTGTTTGGGAGTATTTGGGCGACCCCGAAAACACCCACCACAACCGCCAAACCTTCTATTATCGCGGTAGTGGCAACGGCTACAACAACTCGCAGTTCTACCTCCGCACGGGTATCAGCGTGAAAAAGTACGTCAATCCCACCGACGTTCCCGACCGCGAAGACTATAAGAACATCAAGAACAGGGCCGAACCCGCCATTCGCTATGCCGACATACTTTTGCTCTACGCCGAAGCACTCAACGAACTTGATGGCACATACACCATCCCATCGTGGGACGAAAGCACCACTTACAACGTTCGCCGCGACATTGCCGAGATACAAAAAGGCATACACCCCATACGCATACGCGGCGGAGTGCCCGACTATTCGACAGACGTCTATGCCAACAAAGACCTCTTGCGTGCCAAGATTAAACGCGAACGCATGATTGAATTCATGGGCGAGGGCAAGCGTTACTTCGACCTGCGCCGTTGGAAAGACGCGCCACGAGAACTGAACCAACGCATTTATGGCTGCAACGTAATGATGGATGCCAACCACGCAGCAGAGTTCCAGCAGGTTATCCCCATCAACAACCTGCGCAGCACATTCTCAGACAAGATGTACTTTTGGCCCATCCGCCACAGCGAACTGAAACATAACTCGCGCCTGACACAGAACCCAGGATGGACTTATAACGATTAACCTACCCTTTAAGTGACAAGAAAATGAAAGTAAAACATCTTCCGATATATGCGGCGATGCTCGCAAGCGCACTCGCCACGCTTACCGCCTGTAACGACGAATGGAAAGAAGAGCAATACACGCAGTACGTTAGTTTCCGCGCACCGCTTGGCAAACTAGGCGTTACCGACGTTTACGTGCCATACAGCAGGCGCAATGCCGACAAGACTTTTGTCGAGGGTAGCGGACTCTCATCGTATAAACTACCCGTAATCGTTAGCGGTTCGCTGCAAAACAAGAACAATATCACCGTTCATGTTGCGCACGATGGCGACACGCTTAACGTGCTAAACCAAGCCCGTTTCTTAAATCGCACTGAACTATGGTACACCGACATGAAGGATTATGCCACTGTTCCCGAGACAACGACTATCCCATCGGGCGAGAACGTGGGGCTGCTCAACCTAAAATTCAACTTCAATGGCATCGACATGAGCAACAAATGGGTGTTGCCGCTTACCATCGTAAACGGCGAAAACTATGGCTACACTGCCCATCCACGTAAACATTACGCCAAGGCCCTGCTCCGCATCTTCCCCTTTAACGACTATTCGGGCGACTATTCGGGCAGTACGATGAAGATTTTCGTTACAGGCGACGAGGCTAACGCTACCGCCAAGTCTATCATTCGCGGATATGTGGTGGACGATAAAACCATCTTTTTCTACGCAGGCGACATAGACGAGAGCCGCACCGACCGTTCAAAGTACAAGATATTTGCTCGCTTTAACGGTGAAAAGGAAGGTACGGTAGACTTCTATACCACCAACAACGACTTGAAACTGAAGGTGAACAAGCAGGCCTCGTTCCACATTATCGAGCAAAAAGACGATGTGAAACCCTACCTCATGCACCGCTACGTTATCATCAACAACATTAGCTACGATTACGTAGACTACACCTCGGCCCCTGGAACTGAGTTTAGTTGGTCTGTTAGCGGTACGCTCACACTGGAACGACAAATAAACACACAAATACCCGACGAGGACCAAGCCATCGAATGGTAACGTTCCTAGTTGCCTAAACACATTTAGGCGTGTCTTATCAACCGCACGCCTCAACACAAACCACTCTGTTAAGGCAGGTTCTAAAGATAACCTCCACTGGATTTTTAGGCTTTATCTGTGCAGATTTCTATTACTTCTTGATGGAACATGGTGAACTATGCGACTGAAAGGGTAAGAGGAAGATGCCAGATAAAGGCAAAAATACCGTGAAGAGCGAACTAAAAAAGGAGAAAAGACGTAAGCGTGGAATTTTTAGAACAGGCCGTAAATCTTTCTTAACCTCCCAACTCTCTTAAAAAATAAAATGGTTGATTGTTGTTATAGTAGTAGTCAGAAAGCCATGCTTTATCTCTCAATGGGATGTAAGCATGGCTTTCCCTTGTCACCCCCTAATCTTCCACTGAGCCCAGAATAGTGCGAAATTTGAAGATTCTTAGCACCCATCTTAAACAAGCAAACGCCCACCCCATTATCGAGTGAGCGTTTGTTTGACTTTTGTTTTGCTGGGCTGCAATGGGCAAAGATGCCGTTTGTGCCCATGCGTTACTTGCGTTTTTCCCCTAAAAGGGGGAAAAGTTGTGGAGCTGGTGGGATTCGAACCCACGTCCAAACAGGGAAACCATACGCTTTCTACACGCTTATTCCAGCCTTCGGTTTTCGTGCATTGGCAAGACCTGGACCACCAACCAATGCCTTATCCCCTAAAATTTCATTCAGCGAGCGGGGCCACGCCAAACTATTTCCGATTTCTCTGCACCGCTATATCAGCTGGCTTCGGAACAACAGCCTCTGAGCGATGTCTCGTTCCATCACCTAGTGACGGAATAAAGCCCAAAACCTACTGTGCTTCGGTTAGGCAGCGAGAGCGTAATTTCTTTCGCCAATTAAATTGTCGATAACTGGGATTATGGAGCCAGCCACCTACGCTCCGCGTGCTTACATACCATTTCATCCCGCTGTCAAATCCAGTCAACCCCGATTTTGTTTGCCAACGTACGGCGTTTAACAATAGCCTAACATGTACAAACGGCGGCATACAAGTATGCGATATTAATTTGCAAAGTTAAGAAAAAGGGTTCATATCACCAAATTTTTCACACAATATCGTTCTTTTCTTTCTTTCTCCGCAAGCGTATTTTCTGCAGCAGCTGTACAAACAAGGCACGTTCGTTTGAAGACAATCCCACGAAAAACAAGGCAACGCAGAAGGTAAGCGTGCTAAGCAGAAGCACAATAACAAGGCGCAGCATACCTTGTGCCATGAAATAAAGCGGAATGAGGTCTATCGCGAACACAATCAGCGTTAGCCCAACAACAGGTAAAGCCACACGATAGAAGAAATCGGAATAGGCCATTCCGCAATTGGCGTGCATATAATAGATATGTACGGCCGAGAACATCAGCCCGTAAGTAACAATGCCTACAATATACATCCAAACGGGAGAAAAACCGAAATAGAAGAGTACATAAGACAGGACAAGCGGCAGCAACTCTACAAAGCAAACCCACTTGTTTAGTGCCTTTATGCGTCCTTCTGCCGCCAAAGACGAAGAAAAAACGATGGTGGTATGCTCTATCAAACTTCTTATCAGCAGCAAACGCGAGATTACCACCGTCCATTGCGGCACATTTTTTAGCCATATCTCCAATATATAGGGCATTTCTACCATTGCAGGGATGGCGAAGAAGGCCAAGATGAAGTACGAAAACTTACATCCCATCAACGAGGCGGTTATCATTTGCTGCCTGTTTCCCGCCCCCTCGCTTTTGGCTATCACAGGGTTTAGTGCCTTCAACATGTGTCTGGCAAAGGCCATAAGTTGCCCGATAACCTGTATGCCGATGCCATGTGCGGCGTTGAGCAGCGTTCCAAAGAAGTGGTTAAGCACCAGTCCGGCTCCATAGTTGCTTACAACGGCGCTTGAGGTGCCAACAAAGCTCCACCCAGCAAAGCCAAGCAATTCTTTCATCAGGCCCTTATCCCAATATCGCTTGATGCCCATCTCACACTCTTCGTAATGCCTATGGCAATAAATGAGCGACACGCCAAAAGTAAAGAAAGGTAAGAAAGCCATCAGAAAGCCGTAGGTGATAAGCTTATCGCCCGACGAATAGATGGTGACATAGGCGATAATGAGCTTCAATACCGAGTCGGCCACACCGAGAATGGCATAAAATTTCATGTTCTCGTGGGCGTTGATGGCTGCCTCGTAAGGCGCCGTCATGATGGTGCCGATAACGCTCACGATAAGACTAGCAAACACAACTTGGGCAGCGAAGGTGCGTTCGGCAGGGATGTTGAGCACATGTTGGAAACAAAAGTACCCCACAACAAGTAAGCAAACCACCATGACGGCCGACACCAACAGATGAAGTACAAGACTTACATTAAATATGCGCTTCTGCATAAGCAGGTTGCCCGCCCCTTCATGGTAGTTGAGGTAACGCTGGGTAGAGGCCGAAACAGACGCGCTGACAAAGCTCAACAAGGCTATAACGCCGCCAACGACGTTGAATATACCAAAATCGGACTCGCCAAGCGTGTTGAGAACCAAACGCGT
>ERZ773056.92-NODE-92-length-40706-cov-29.251335_pt1 | contig 40706 bp, 52 predicted proteins | sample MGYA00580857_ERZ773056 | MGnify/ENA primary metagenome ERZ773056 (study PRJEB29015, sample SAMEA2737996) | human oral metagenome | biome: human oral; feature: human-associated habitat; material: dental | place: China | collected 2114 ... | reverse complement strand
CTACGGCTATGCTTTCGATTGGGACACATATCGGCTTACTCACGAGCAGCAGATGACTGTGATCCAGACATCCAGGCGGTTTGGCGCATCGGCAACGTACGTCCGAGACAGTCGGGATTCAAAGAAGTTTGGGCCTCACATTCACTCCGCACTGGATGCAGGCCCCGGTGTTCAGGATGGATGTCATTGGCAGATCGAGTCCGTCAAACGCGGCATGAACGCGTTGACAAACGAGCGACCCGATCGATACAAGAGCCTGAACCCTGCAAGATGGGTAACCCTCTACGAGGGTATCCAAATGATGAAACAAGAATTGGAGGATGATTTGCCTAGCGCATATGACGTGGCGAAGAGTGTGTTCAATGACATTCCTTTTGGCCCAGAGACATATGGTCAGTATATTTCGCGTATGCAGACCACGGTTTGTGACATCAAAAACAAGACCGTTGATATCGATCTTCGGTGTCAGGATCTTGAGCGGGCGAATGCTGCCCTGCGCAAGGAAGTCGCGGATCTTCGGGAAGACCTGACCGCTTTCACCCGAGGCATTTACGATCCCGAGAACCCCTTGGCTGATTCCGAGGGCTATGTTTCTGTTCTTCGCTGGTTCGTGTCTCTCAGGGACGAAATCCGCAAGAAGTGAAAGAGACCACTTTTGAGAGGCAGTTCTGCAAGAAGCTTCAACGCATTTTGCCGGGCTGCCTCATTCTCAAGGGGCATTCGGCGCAACTCCAGGGAATCCCCGACCGTCTTGTCATATGGCATGACCGCTGGGCTTTCCTGGAGTTTAAGCGCTCCAAGACCGCTATTCGGCAGCCGAACCAGGAATGGTATGTAAGTATGCTGAACGACTGGTCCTATGCATCGTTTGTCTACCCGGAAAACGAGGAGCAAGTCCTCAATGAAATTCAACAGGCATTCGGCGCTTGAGGGCTCACACGCCTTTCTGAGCGCCTCAAAGTCCAGCTGGGTGAATTACACCCCCGAGAAGCTCAAGGCCGCCTACGAGGCACACAAGGCCGCTCAGAGGGGTACAGAGCTTCACGCCCTGGCAGCACAGCTGATCCGGCACAGGATCAAGCAAGCTCGAACGAAACAGACATTTCAGAGCTATGTAAATGATGCCATAGGCTTTCGAATGGACCCGGAAGTGATTCTGTACTATTCGCCATGGGCCTATGGAACCGCGGACGCGATATGCTTCCGCAATCAGAAGCTCCGTATCCATGATCTTAAGACCGGTGTGCACCCAGCAAACGTACGACAGCTGGAGGTCTATGCAGCGCTGTTCTGCCTGGAGTACGATTACAAACCTGGCAAGATCGATATGGAACTCCGCATATACCAGAATGATGAGATTGTCGTTCACGTTCCGGAACCATCTGATATAGCCCACATAATGGGCTGGATGAAGCAAGCCTCAAGCATGATTGACGACTGGGTGGTGAGAGATGACTGAGACACTGGCGCATATCGGCGTAAAAAGGAAGTCTGGGCGGTACCCATGGGGCTCTGGGGAGGAGCCATATCAGCATGAAGCCGGGTTTCTTCAAGCCGTTCAGGACATGCGCAAATCCGGAATGTCCGAGAAAGAGATTGCCACATTCCATGGAATGAGCACCGGAGAGCTCCGAGCCATGAAGACCGCTGCCTTGGAGTCAGTCAAGGCCGCAAAAGTGGCCGAAGCCGTTCGACTCAAGGAGAAGGGACTCTCTAACGTTGCCATTGGCGAGCGAATGGGCCTCAATGAGTCGAGTGTTCGGGCTTTGTTGAAACCAGCTGCCGAATCGAAGCGAGGAGTTCTCGAGGCAACTCAGAAGACTCTCACGGAAGCCGTGGCCAAGAAAGGCCCTATCGATATCGGCACAGGCGTCGAAGCTCATATGGGCATTTCGAGAGAAAAGCTCAATGCTGCGGTGGCTCAGCTTCAGGCTCAGGGCTATAAGGTGTACTATACCAAGGCTGAGCAGCTTGGTACGGGTAAAGAAACCAGCATCAAAGCGCTGGTACCACCTGGGATGTCGTACAAGGAGTTTGCGGAAAATGCGCACAAACTGGGCTCGGTGTACTCTTATTCTCCGGATAAAGGGCATACCTTCCTCGGAATGACTGAAAAACCAGTGAATGTAGACCTCAAACGGGTGCAGGTTCGCTGGAAAGAGGAAGGTGGAACTGACCGGGATGGAGTAATCGAGCTTCGTCGAGGAGTGGATGATATTTCACTGGGCGGCGCGAAATACGCTCAGGTCCGGATCAAGGTGAATAATACGCATTACCTCAAGGGGATGGCTATGTATGCCGATGATCTCCCCAAAGGGATCGATATGCGTTTTAACACGAACAAGCCAAAAAGCGCCAATAAGCTTGACGCCATGAAAGAGCTCAAGGATGACCCGGATAATCCATTCGGGGCCACCGTCTATCCGAAGTACTATGTTGGTAAAGACGGAAAACGCAAAGTCTCCGCTCTCAACATTGTGAATGAGGAGGGCACTTGGAACGATTGGTCTAGGAATTTGGCCAGTCAGTTCCTGTCCAAGCAAAGTCCAGTACTTGTAAAAAAGCAGCTCGGAATCACTGAGGCCTCAAAGAAGGCACAATTTGATGAGATTCAGAAACTGACCAACCCTGCGGTTCGTAAGAAGCTTCTCCAAGAGTTTGCTGATAGTTGTGACTCTGCGGCCACGCATCTCAAGGCCGCCAAGCTTCCAAGACAGGCCACGCAAGTCCTGCTGCCACTCCCCAAGTTGAAGGAAGGCGAAATCTACGCGCCCAACTTCAAGCATGGGGAAAAAATCAGTCTTGTGCGGTACCCTCATGGGGGGATCTTCGAGATACCAACGCTTACCGTAAATAACAAGTCTGCCGTTGGTAAGAAGCTTATCGGGACTGCCAAAGATGCTGTGGGCATCCATCCTAAGGTGGCTGAGCGATTGTCTGGTGCAGACTTTGATGGAGATACCGCCGTCTGTATCCCAAATAATGATGGCAAAATCCGCACCGCGCCACCCCTAAGCGGGTTGAAAAACTACGACCCCAAGATCTCGTACCCAGGTTATAAAGGCATGAAAGTCATGTCTAAGGGCGAGACTGGTAATCAGATGGGGCGGATTTCAAATCTGATTACAGATATGACAACCAAAGGTGCGACCCCCGCAGAACTTGCCCGAGCGGTTCGCCATTCAATGACTGTCATCGATGCACACAAGCATCAGCTTGATTACCGGCTCAGTGAAAGAGACAACGGGATCAAGCAGCTTCAAGAGAAGTACCAAAAAGCTGGCGGTGGAGCATCAACCATCATCTCGAGATCCACGGGCGATCGTCGTATTCCACAGATCAAGCCCCGAGCGATGTCAAAGGGTGGGCCTATTGACAAAAAGACTGGAGAGCTAATCTATGAACCGACGGGTGCAACCTATCACAAGCCTGTCAAGAACAAGAATGGTGACATTGTGAGGTGGGTTGAAACCCAAAACCTTACAAAGATGCCCAACATGATGTTGACTCGCGATGCTAGAACTCTGGTATCTGAAAAGAATACCCCAACCGAGAGAGTCTATGCAGCGTATGCAAACAACATGAAGGCACTTGCTAACAAAGCCCGTCTTGCTATGATCAATACCCCGTCGCAAAAACAAAGCCCGTCTGCTAAAAAGGTCTATGCTGCGGAACTCAAATCCCTGCGTGCAAAACTTGAGGTCGCCCTCAAGAACGCACCCAGGGAACGGCAGGCACAGCTCTATGCTGGTTATGTCGTGAAGCAAAAGAAGGCTTCTAATCCAGACATGGATAAAGACGAAGTCAAACGGTTGAAAAACCAGGCCCTAGCTCAAGCCCGGGCACGGTTTGGAGCAAGTAAAGCTAAGTCTGCTGTGCACATCACAGACAAGGAATGGGAAGCCATCCAGGCAGGCGCTGTGTCGCACACCTTCCTCGAGAAGTTGATGAATAACACAGACATGGAACGTGTCAAACAGTTGGCTACACCTCGAGGTGTGCGTACTATCTCGCCGTCTCAGAGGGCCCGTGCCAAGGCACTGCTAGATGCAGGCTATACGCAGGGTGATGTGGCGGATGCACTAGGTGTGTCGGTGTCGTTTATCCAAGATCTGCTGGAAGGAGGTAAGTAATGGACGTCGCCCTGACCACGGCCGACAACCCATACGATCCTTTGGATCAGTTCGTCGAATGGTGGAACTACGACACCACTATGGGTTACCACACAGCGGCCTATGTGGCAAGGATTGCAAGAACTTCAGAAGAACTTTCTGATTCTGACAATCAAATTGCTATAAGTGAAGCGATTGATGAAATTATCGATCTCAACCCACTCATTCCATACATCAAGATTGAGCGAGAATCGGAAGCGATTTACGTTTGATCGACGCGGGAGGGGGGGTCGTAAATTAAAGACCCCCCTACTGCTTCGACGGCCACCCAAAAAATGCCCCGGAGGGCATATTTTCCGGCTTGAAACCGGGTGAAAGGGAAAGGAAACACCATGGCGAGTCGCCGAAAGTCGTCTCGACCGGCCCTGACCCGGGAAGCTCGAGAGCAAACCATGATTGCATTGGCGATGGACAAGGCGGAGGAGCTTCTCCGAGGCGATAATCCTCCGCTTTCCATCGTTAACCACTACCTCAAACTGGCAACTGTACGCAACGAAGTCGAGTTGGCTCGGATCAAGGCTGATACAGCGGAGCGAGAGGCCAAAACCAGGGCCCTTGAGGCCAATGAACGATTGGATGAGATGTATGCCAAGGCTATCGAAGCCATGCGGAGTTACCGATCCTCTGACTAGGCGCACATTCACCAAGCTTGACCACTTGGATGATTATTTCGATCGGTACAAGTATCTAAGAATTGGCAACCAGCGACCTGGTGAGCGTACCTTCGGCGGGGATCGATGGTTAAATCAGCGCTTCTATGCAAGCTCTGAGTGGAAGTCGGTGCGCGAAGAAGTCATTGCTCGAGATCAAGGGTATGATATGGGGCATCGAGACTATCCAATCAAAGGTAAGATCTATGTCCATCACATGAACCCCATGGATGTTCAGATGCTCAAAGACGGAGAGATCACAATTCTTGATCCGGAGTATCTTATCTCGGTCTCTATGATGACTCACGAGGCGATTCACTTCGGCGACGCCGGACTTCTACCAAAACCACATGTAGAGCGTGTACCTGGTGATACGTGCCTGTGGGGAAAGAGGCGAAATGACCGTATTGGCTGACGTCAAGGAGTTCCTGAACATCCCATGGGATTTTTGGGACTATGATAAACAGCTCAAACCTATGATCGAAATGGCGTTTGCGGATCTCATCCAATTCGGGATGCCGAACACTGTCGAGATGGATCAGGACTTGGAGTGGTCGGCGCTCGGGCCTAACAGGTCGCCGCATATCAAGGAGTACGTCTGCCTTCGAACCAAAATGGCGTTCGACCCTCCGCAGAATGCGTTTCTGGTCGCCCCGATCGAGAAGCGCTTGGTTGAGCTGCAACACAGAATCATTTACCACTACGAGCGATTTGAAGGAGGGGTTGATAAATGGGGACGGACGTAGAAATGTTTCTTGCTCACCACGGCGTCAAGGGGATGAAGTGGGGCGTCCGAAAAAAGCGACAGTCTCGGGTTGATACGAGTGCTGTAAATGAACTTGCTCGACGTAAAAACCAGAATATAGGGATGGTCGACCCAAGCACTGTCGGGCCTAAAAAGACTGGCAACCCGAACGTGGCCATGCCAGATCAAGGCACGCTGAATAAGTCATCAGGAGGTCTTGTTCGCCGCCCAAATACGGCACATCTCACGGATAAGCAACTTCAGGACACCATCAACCGAATGCGACTGGATCAGCAGTATGCAGAGCTCACAGCGCCGAAGGTATCTCCAGGTAAAAAGTGGCTCAAAGGGCTCGGAGCGAAGTTCGCCAACAACCTCCAAGACGCGATCGCCAAGAACGCATCCCAGATGCTTGTTACCAGCGCGAGGAAGTACCTCACAGAAGCTTCCAAGAATCGAGCGGTCAATAAAGCCAAGGCGAGTCGGGAGAGCACCAAGGCCTCAATGCCAAAGACTCCAACGACTAACTCTGCCCCAAAAGCCCCAAGCCCCACGCCCCAGGCAAAGCCCTCGCCAAGCGCAGGAGCTAATGCTGGAAAAGCGTACAGTAAGATAAAGGAATCGTGGGGCAACTTCAAGGCAAGTCAGAAGTCCAAAAAGTACGTTCGAAATGGCGAGACTGTTGCGTACCGGGAGCCAACTTATACTGTGGATGAAGATGGACGCCCATCCATTGCTGGTGTGACCTTCAAGCGGATCAAGATTCGATGAAAGGTCAAAATGCTATCAAACACCGCGGTGCCAAAGTACTACGGCGAGTTTCGTGACAAAGTCCTTCGTGGGGAGATCCCGGTCTGCAAGGAACTCTCTATGGAGATGAACCGGATTGATGCGCTAATCGATGATCCCGACATGTATTACGATGACGAGGCTATTGATGGATGGATCCGGTTCTGCGAGAATGAGCTGACACTCACCAATGGTGAGGATGTCGAGCTCCTTGACACGTTCAAGCTCTGGGGCGAACAACTATGGGGATGGTACCGGTATGTCGAGCGTTCTGTATACATTCCGAACGAGGACGGAATTGGTGGGCATCATGAGACGCAGCTGGTCAAGGAGCGGCTGACCAAGAAGCAGTACATCATAGTGGCACGAGGTGCCGCCAAGTCGATGTATGCGGCATTCTGGCAAATCTATTGGCTGGTAATGGATACGGCTACAACCCATCAGGTGACAACCGCCCCCACAATGCCACAAGCAGTTGAGGTCATGTCACCGATCAAAACCGCCATCACTCGTCACCGCGGTCCTCTCTTCAAGATGCTCACTTATGGGTCGCTCCAGAACACCACTGGGAGTCGGGCGCTGCGTCAGCAGCTCGTCTCCACCAAGAAGGGCATCGAGAATCTGCTCACGGGGTCTCTCCTCGAGATTCGCCCCATGACTATCGACAAGCTCCAAGGGCTTCGGAGCAAGTACAACTCGGTCGATGAGTGGCTGTCGGGTGATGTTCGGGAAGACGTTGTCGGCGCTATCGAGCAAGGTGCTTCTAAGAACAAAGGCTATGCGATCATCGCCATCTCGTCTGAGGGGACCGTTCGAAACGGTTCGGGCGATGCGGTCAAAATGGAACTTCAGAAGATCCTTCGAGGTGAGAGCTATCAGCCGCATGTGTCCATTTGGCACTACAAGCTCGACTCGGTGTCCGAGGTCGCGGACCCGTCTAGGTGGGTGAAGGCTCAGCCAACTATTGGTATTACTGTTTCATACGAAACATACTATGAGGACGTCGAACGTGCAGAGGCTTCTCCGGCTGCACGTAACGATATTCTCGCTAAAAGGTTTGGGCTACCACTCGAGGGGTTCACATACTTCTTCACGTATGAAGAGACATTGCCTCACAGACCGCATGATTTCTGGAAGATGCCATGTTCGCTAGGGGCGGACTTGTCACGCGGCGATGACTTCTGCGCATTTACGTTCTTGTTCCCATTGGCGGATGGGTCTTTCGGTATAAAAACCAGGGCGTACATTACACAGTATACTCTGGATAAACTGCATGCATCAATCAGGTCCAAGTATGATGAATTCATACAAGAGGGGACATTGATTGTAATGCCTGGGACCGTGCTCGATGTTGCAGGGACAGTTTATGACGACCTCGAGAAGCACATTGAGGAACGAGAGTATGATGTTCGCTCATTCGGGTTTGATCCATTCAATGCTAAGGAGTTCGTAGCCAAATGGGAGCGAGACTATGGCCCCTATGCCATCGAGACCGTCATTCAGGGGGCGCGAACTGAGTCAGTCCCTCTCGGCGAGCTCAAGAAGTTTGCCGAGAAGCGTGAGTTGATCTTCGATGAGTCAATCATGGCTTTCTGCATGGGGAACACGGTGACTATGGAGGACACCAACGCCAACCGGAAACTTACCAAGCGACGGAACGAAGCCAAGATCGACTGTGTAGCTGCGATGATGGATGCGTACATCGCATACAAACTACATAAAGAAGACTTCGAGTGAAAGGAGGTCAAAATGGGATTGCTTTCTAGACTGGCCCATGCGTGGAACGCGTTCACTCGTCGGGAAGTTCCGTCGGGTCGAGGGTTCTCGTACGCCGCAAGGCCTTATGCCATCCACTACAGCGGTGGTGCGGATCGTTCGACTCTTGCATCAGTTCGTACTAGAATCGCAATGGATTGTGCGGAGGCAGTGATCCAGCACATCCGAACAGATGACAAAGGACGCTATGTCCAAGCGATGGACTCGACTCTTCAGCAGTGCTTGACAGTTTCCGCCAACATCGATCAGAGCGGTGCAGCATTTCGGCAGGATATTTATCAGACCATTCTTAATGTTGGAGTTGCCGCAATTGTTCCGGTGGAAACCGATTACAACCCACTTGTCTCGGATTCGTACAATATCAAGAATCTTCGGGTCGGCGAGGTTACTGAATGGTGGCCAGATACCGTTAAGGTAAAACTGTACAATGAGAATACGGGTCTAATCGAGGAGGTGGCGCTTCCGAAGAAGATCTGTGCAATCGTGGAGTCACCGCTTTATTCGATCATGAATGAATCTTCTGGGACATTCCAGAGGCTGATGCGAAAACTCAACCTTTTGGATCTTGCAGATGAAGAAGCCAGAGCCAATAAGCTTGACATCATCATCCAGCTCCCGTATGCGCTCAAGTCTGATGCCAGGCGAGCAGAGGCAGAACGTCGACGCACCGACATCGAGCAGCAGCTCAAGGGCGCGCAGTATGGAGTAGCATACATCGACGGGACTGAGAAGATCACACAGCTCAACCGTCCCGCCGAGAACACGCTCCTTGCTCAGATCGAGTACCTCACTAAGCGACTTTATACAGAACTCGCTCTAACTGAGGAGATCGTTAATGGCACGGCCTCGCCGGAGGCCATGGCCAATTACTATGCCAGAGTGGTCAAGCCGATTACCATAGCTGTCACGGCGGAACTTCGACGCAAGTTCCTCACCAAGACAGCTAGGACACAACTTCAGGACATTCAGGCATTTCGCGATCCATTCGCACTGGCATCTCTTGAAACGCTGGCGGATCTTTCAGATAAACTAATCCGTAACGAGGTCATGAGTACCAACGAAATGCGAGCCACAATGGGGCTTCCGCCAGTCGCATCGCCCGAAGCAGACATTCCTCGAAACCCCAACATGCCTGTTGAGGATACACAAACGACGGCCGACGAGCCGTCCCTACAGAAAGGAGTCGACCTTCAAAATGAAAGTTGACTTTTCAGGATACGCCACCAAGAGCGGCGTTCTGTGCTCGGACGGTCGGATCATCGGCCAGGGAGCATTCGCCCATCAGGACAACCACAAGGTGCCACTCCTGTATGGGCACGATCATAAGGACCCAACGAACATTGTTGGGCACGCGCTTCTCCATAGCCGCAATGACGGAATGTATGCTGATTGCTCGCTCAATGATACCATGGCCGCCCAGAACCTGGGCAAGCAGGTGAAACATGGGGATTTGAACTCTCTCTCTATCTTCGCCAATGACCTGCGTCATGATGGCACGACGGTCACTTTCGGCAACATCCGAGAGGTGAGCTTGGTGCTCGCAGGTGCCAACCGGGAAGCGAAGATCGATGCGGTTTACATCACGCATGGAGACGGTTTCTCGGATGAAGTAGAAGACGCCGCGATCATGCAGTTCGGCGAGCTGCTGACTCACGGAGAGAACGAGGACTCGTCAGACTCGGAAGACGATGATGAGACCATTCAGGATGTCATCGACAGTATGTCCGAAAAGCAGCAGAATGCTGTCGCATACCTCATCACCCAGGCCTTGGAGGACTCCGGCTCTGCCGAAAAGAAGTCTGAAGAGCCCTCTGACAAGGCGGAGCACTCCGCTGACAAACCACAGGAAGGATCTACTTTGACCCACAACATCTTCCAGGGGTCTGCGACCCAGGCTCCGTCACAGACGCTGACTCATGACCAGTTCATGACCGTCATCAAGTCCGCCCAGGATCGGCACATCAAGCTTTCTGAGTCGTTCCTGGCTCACGCCAACGACTACGGGATCAAGGACATCAACACTCTGTTCCCGGACGCCAAGACGCTGTGGAACACCCCCGAGTTCATCTCTCGTCGGATGGAATGGGTTGCCGGCGTTCTGAACGGCACTCGCCATGCGCCCTTTACCAAGATCAAGACGATCTTGGCGGACATCACCGCAGACAACGCGAGGGCCAAGGGCTACAAGACCGGAACCAAGAAGAAGGACGAGGTCTTCACCCTTCTGCACCGGGTCACTCACCCGAAGACCGTCTACAAGAAGCAGCGCCTGGATCGGGACGATATTCTCGATATTACGGATTTCGATGTCATCGCCTGGATGAAGGGCGAGATGCGTCTGATGTTGGATGAGGAAATCGCCAGGGCGATCCTTGTCGGGGATGGTCGGCAGATCACGGATGACGACAAGATCAGTGAGGACAACATCCGTCCGATCTGGAAAGATGACGAGCTGTACTCATACAAGGTCCAGGTGGCAAAGGACACCAAGCCCGATGCATGCGTCGAGGCGCTGATCCGTGGTCTGGATGACTACCGCGGTTCGGGCAATCCGACCATGTACGCCCCGAGCAAGTTCGTCACAGATCTGCTGCTTCAGAAGGACCAGATTGGGCGTCGCCTGTACGAGACGGAAGCTGCTCTGGCCTCGGCTATCGGTGTAGCCAAGATCGTCCGCGTTCCTGTAATGGAAAAGCTGGAGCGCGAGGTTAATACCAAGAAGTACGACCTCAAGGCTATCGTGGTGAACCTTCAGGACTACACCACTGGAACCAACAAGGGCGGTCAGATCTCCTTCTTCGATGACTTCGATATAGACTTCAACCAGGAGAAGTACCTGGTGGAGACTCGTATGTCTGGCGCGCTGGTTCGCCCGGGATCTGCGATGGTCCTGGAGATGGCTCAGGCCTAAGAAAGGTCAAAATGGCAAAGTTTAGTGGGAAGATCGGGTATGTCACTACGGTGGAGAAAGCCCCCGGTGTATGGGTCGAGAAGGTGGAGGAAGTATACGCGAGAGGTGACATCAAGCGATACGCCCGGCGCTTCGACGCTAGCGAAACGCTCAATGACGATCTCGTATTGTCTAATACCATCTCGGTCATGCTCCCGAAAGTCCTGAAAGACGACTTTGCCGCTATACGGTATGTGACGTGGGCGGGGGCGAAATGGAAAGTCTCCTATGCGGAACTCGTGTACCCGCGACTTGAATTGATGATCGGGAAGGTGTATAATGAGCCGCCGGCTTGATCTCCACAGAGAGTTGCAGGGAGTACTAGGGACAGATAAGGTATATTTCCAGCCCCCGCCCAATGTCAAGATGTCTTATCCTTGTATCGTGTACTACAAGCAAGACATCCGCCCGATACGGGCCGACAACATAGCGTACTTGGTGACTACCAGATACCAAATAATTGTCATGTACCAAGATCCCGACAGTGACCTGTCGGAGAAAATAGCATGCTTGCCTGGTGCGGATTTCGCCAGGCATTATGTCAGCAACAACATCTACCATGATGTTGTATATTTGCACCGATAGGAAGGAGGCCTAATGGCCAAGGGTGCATTGCAGTGGGATGAAAATACAAAGCGTCTGTATAGTGTTGGCGTCGACCGTGGCGTGCTGTACGTCATGGGCGATGGTGGCAAGTATCAGGATGGAGTTGCCTGGTCCGGTTTGACCAAGGTGACTGAAAGCCCGGAGGGTGCTGAATCCAACAAGAAGTATGCTGACAACCGGGTCTACGCCAACATCATCTCGACCGAGACCTTCAAGGGCACGATCGAGGCGTTCTATTCTCCTAAGGAGTTCGATCAGTGCGACGGCATGGCCGAGCTCACCAAGGGGGTCATGGTTACTCAGCAGACTCGAAAGAAGTTCGGGCTTTGCTATCGGACTCTGATCGGTAATGACACCGATGGTACTGATCACGGTTCCGAGATCCACTTGGTGTACGGCGCGACTGCCTCACCATCGTCGAAGGATCGGGAGACGATCAACGAGTCGCCGGAACCTGCATCTTTGTCCTGGAGCTTCGATACGGAGCCTGTTAATGTTACCGGGATGAAGCCTACGGCCCACATCGTCATTCGCTCGACCGATGTCGAGAAGGAAAAGTGGACCAAGTTGGAAGAGGCTCTGTACGGCAAGGGGGATACGGGAACCGGTACCGAGCCGAAGCTTCCATTGCCGGACGAAATCAAGACGCTTCTTCAGTAGCTGAAAGGAGGTGGCAGTGATGCTCCAGCTAGAGATTTCTGGCGGCCGACTATTTGATGAAGCGACAAGCCGGTTCATCGTCACCCCAGCAGTGACCCTCCAGCTGGAGCATTCGCTGCTCTCTCTTTCAAAATGGGAGTCTGTCTATTGTAAACCATTCGTCAATGCCAAGAACTTGACGGATGATGAGCTAATGGACTACATTGTCTATATGTCAGATACCCCCATTACGAGGCTCGATCTGGCAGGGCTTCGAGATGAGCATCTGGAGAAGCTCCAAGTGTATCTCGAGAACTCCCACACAGCCACGACAATCAAGTCCATGGACCGAGGAGGATCGTCACAGATCATCACATCGGAACTGATATATTCGTGGATGGTTGCCCTCCAGATACCATTTGAGTGTGAGAGGTGGAACCTCAACCGTCTTATAACACTCATAAGGGTGTGTTCAATTAACAACAACCCTAACAAGAAGAAGCTGTCAAAAGACGAGGTTGCACGGCAGTATCGAGCGATAAATGCCAAGCGACGTGCGGAGGCCGCAAAAAGGGGGTTCTAGCCAATGTTGTATGTAACCTCCGAAGGCGACTTTAACAAAACACAGCGCTTCCTCGCGAAATTGGCCAAACCAAACATCATTGAGCGCTTGAAAGCCTATGGCTCAATGGGCGTCGATGCATTGGCTGCGGCAACCCCCAAGGATTCTGGGAAGACTTCTGGATCTTGGGGGTATGAGGTCAAGCAGTCTGGGAAGACGTACTCGATTGTTTGGACTAATACCAACGTGGTCAATGGTGTGCCTATCGCGGTAATCTTGCAGTATGGGCATGGTACCGGTACTGGCGGCTATGTCAAAGGTCGCGACTATATCAATCCGGCGATTCAGCCGATCATGAACCGTATAGCGGAAGACGTCTGGAAGGTGGTGTCGTCAGTTGAGTAAGATTGAAGATCGTGTAGTTGCAATGAAGTTCGACAATAAGCAGTTCGAACAAGGCATTGCACAGACCAGTGCGTCTTTGGCCAAGTTCAATCAGTCTCTGAACTTTGACAAAGCCGCTGCTTCTGCGGAAAAGCTCGGTAACGTCAAAATGGAAGGTATCCGTGGGGCACTGGATACCATCAAGGAAAAGTTCAGTGCTCTCGACGTTGTGGCGATTACCGCACTCACGAATGTAACCAACAAGGCGATTGATGCCGGCAGTCGAATTCTCAAGGCTCTTACTCTCGACCCAATCATGGATGGTTTCCGGGAGTATGAAACCCAGATGGGGGCGGTCCAGACTATTCTGGCAAACACCCTGAAGGAAGGTACTAATGTTCAGACCGTCAACAAGTATCTTGACGATCTGAATACGTACGCGGACAAGACCATCTACAATTTCACCGAGATGACCAAGAACATCGGTACGTTTACTGCGGCCGGTGTAAAGCTTGAACCAGCCACCAAAGCTATCAAAGGTATCGCTAACCTGGCGGCCCTTTCTGGATCAAATAGTCAGCAGGCATCAACTGCAATGTACCAGCTCTCCCAGGCATTGGCCGCAGGCAGGGTTGGTCTTCAGGACTGGAACTCGGTGGTCAATGCTGGTATGGGCGGTGAGCAGTTCCAACAGCTGCTCAAAGATACAGCCCTGGCTACCGGTGCAATTGATAAGCTGGACAAAAAGTCCAAAGCTATGTTCAAGAACGGGTCTTTCCGAGACTCTCTGAAGAGTGGGTGGCTTTCTTCAGACGTTCTGACCCAAGCGTTGGATGTCATGACGGGATCCATGACCAAGGCCGACTTGATGGCCAAGGGTTTCACGGAGTCCCAGGCCGAGTACTATGAGAAGCTCGGCCAGACGGCTTTCAAGGCTGCGACCGAGGTAAAGACCGCCACGCAGCTGTTTGACACTCTGAAAGAAGCTGTCGGGTCTGGGTGGGCCCAGTCTTTCCGCATTATTCTCGGCGACTTCGAGGAGGCCAAGGAGCTCTTTACCTGGCTCAATAATTACTTTTCCCCAGTGATTGACGGGATGAGTAATGCCAGAAACTTGATGCTTCAGACCTGGAAGGATGCCGGGGGACGAACCGCCATGGTTCAGACCTTGAAAAACATCCTGGAGGGTATTGGGAATATTCTCGGCCCGATCCAGAATGCCTGGCAGACTGTGTTTCCACCGGCCAAGGCAGGAGAAGCCCTTGCTGGCATATCCAAGGCTCTTGAGTATCTTACATCGAAGTTGAAGCCAACAGGCGAAACGGCAGCCAAGCTACAGCGTATATTCACGGGGCTGTTCTCGATTCTCGGGATCATAAGCGACCTTGTTGGTACTGTGGGGTTGGCATTCGGAACATTCATCGGGGAGATGCTGGATCTCCTTCCCAAGGGCCATGGTAGCATTCTTGAATGGATTGCAGGTCTTGCAGACTGGGTGACGAATCTCAGAGCGAGCATTCGCGAAGGTGATGTCTTCATGAATGCCATCCGGAATGCCCGCCAGGCCATTATCGACTTTGGCACAGCGGCAATTGAAAAGCTTACACCATTGGCCGAAGCGATGGGTGCGTTCTTTGCTGACACGGCCAATAAATTCGTAGAGCTCAAGAACGAGTTGATACCCAAGGCCAAAGAAACGGCCGATGGTGTCAATGAACAACTCGCCAAGATCGGTAGCGATACCGCCCAAGGGGCGGACAGCCTGAAGAATGAAGCAATCGAGCGTATAACGGCTTTTGCCGGAAAGGTCCAGAGCGCTGCTGAAAAGATCGGCGCATGGCTTCAGAAGGCTTGGGACAAAGTCAAAGAGTTTGGCGAAAACCTGAAGAACTTCTTCAAGAGTGGCGATGAAGAACTTGGTATGAACCAGTTCATGGCCGCGCTAAACCTGACCATGGGCGCCGGAATCGGCGCAATGCTGATTTCGCTGGTGCATAACCTGTCTGGTATCACCAAAAAGGTTAAGAAAGGCATTGGCGAGGTCAACGAGATAATTGAGAAGTTCGGGGCGGTTATGGACGCCGTCAAGAACCATCTCAAGGCATTGACCGGTGAAGTCAAAGCTCGGACACTTCTCTTGATCGCGGCCGCCCTGGGCGTGCTTGCGGCTTCTGTCGCGCTGCTCGCCATGATTGATCCTGTAAAGCTTACTGTGGGCCTTACTGCCATATCGGTCCTCCTTGCGGAGGTCTTCGGTATGATGGCGTGGTACAGCAAGTTCAACAAGGACAATGGCCTCGGGGGACTTGCACAAGCCGCCACAGGTATGATTCTAATGGCCACCGCCATAACCATTCTGGCTGGCGCCGTCCGGAAGATGGGCGAGCAGGACTGGTGGAGTCTTACCAAGGGCCTCATAGCCACCAAGATTCTCCTGAAATCCCTGACCAAGGTCATGCAGAACATGGTCAGGAACACAAAGGGCATGGCCGCAGGGGCTTCCGCTCTTGTCATATTTGGTGTCGCTATTCGGGTGCTGGCAGAGTCTGTCAAAACCCTCGGCGATATGAAGCTTGGTGCTTTGGCCAAGGGTTTGATTGCATTCACCACCATCCTGACCCTAGTTCTGGCGTTTGTCGAGAACTTTGACTCTCAGATGAGTCTCGAGGCTGGGGTGGCTATCACAGCTCTTGCACTTGGCATTCTCATCATGGTCAAGGCTGTTGAGCAGTTCGGTAAGATGGACCTCGGTGTTCTCACTCAGGGTCTTATTTCGGTAACCGCCCTGTTGGTGGCTCTTGGCGGATTCATCCGTCTTGCTGGAAATGGCAAAGCTGCGGCAAAATCTGGTCTGGCCATCATCGCGCTTGCTATATCGATGGAGCGTTTGGCTGCCGCAGTCGAGCGCTTTGGGACTATGAAGCCCGAAGTCATCAAACAGGGCCTGGTCTCGCTGATGATTGTCATGTTGGCGGTTGGCGGAACGCTCGAAAGGCTCAAGAAGAAAGCGCTCAACGGCGGTGCAGGATTCGCGCTCGTGGCTGCTGGAGTCCTGGCTGTAGCATATGCGGTCAAGACTCTTGGCGAGATGGACGTGGACAAGGTTACTGTTGGGGTAACTGCTCTAGCGGCCATGCTTATGTCCATGTCACTTGCTCTGGCCATTATGGCCAAGACCAAGGTTGACCCCAAGGTTGCTTCGTCCATGATTCTTCTGGCCATTGCACTTGGTATGCTGGTCCCAGTAATTCTCATGCTTGGAAACGCCGGGTGGGTAGTGGTCACGGTTGGTATACTCGCTCTGGCCGCCGCCCTTGCTGTTCTGGGACTTGCCGCCAAACTGCTTGAACCTGTGATTCCGGCAATGCAGGGCTTGGCTCTCGCACTTATGGGTTTTGCTGCGGCTGTGGCAATTGCAGGCGCTGGTATAACACTACTCGCGATAGGCCTTGGCATGCTTGGGGTGTCCGGAGCGGCCGGCATCAGCGTGCTAACTGCCGCATTCACAAGTCTGATCTCTATGGTTCCGTACTTCCTGGAACAGATGGCCGTTGGTTTGGTCAAAATGGCAGAAGTCATTTCGCAGAACCAAGAGCCAATTCGGAATGCTATGTCCACTTTGATTGGCGCCATCATCCAAGCCATTGTGGACAACATCCCAGGTCTCGTTGAGATGGCTGTAGTGGCTATTGTATCGCTGTGCGATGGTATGATGACCGTTCTCCCGAAGATTGTAGACACAGCGTTCCATCTCATCCTCGCATTCCTGACCTCGCTTCGGGACAACATTGGTCAGATTGTTGAGGTGGCAGTCGATGCTATCTCGAAGTTCCTACAAGCACTGGCTAACGGAATTCCGAAGATAGTCGACGGGGCATTCAAGGTCGCAATAGCCTTCATCAATGGACTAGCCAAAGCTATTGATGAAAACCACAACGCATTGTTCGAGGCCATCGGGAGGCTCGTCAAGGCCATCTTCAAAGCTCTTGTTGATGGTATTGGTGCGGCGCTTCTCGGTATCGGAGATTTTCTTCTCGGTATCGGTAAAGCCATTGTCGAGGGTATCTGGAAGGGTATTCTCGGCATCGCCGACTGGATTCGCAAGAAGATCAGTGACTTCTTCAGCGGTATCGTCAACGGGGTAAAGGGTATGCTTGGTATTAAATCGCCATCCAGAGTGTTTGCCGAGATTGGTCGATACGCAATCCAGGGCTTTGGTGTTGGGTTTGAAGACGGTGCACCAGACGCGAAGCGGACTGTTGACGGCGTATCGCAAGAGCTCGTGGACGCGGTTAATGAGTGCTTCGGGAACATGAGCTTCGATGACATCGATATGTCCATGCGGCCTGAGATCACACCCGTTCTCAACCTCGACGAGGTTCGCAAGAGCGCCAAGACCCTGCCCGAGGTGTTTGGCACTACACCGATACCAGTCAACGCTCAGAATGCCAACTACGAGCAGGCTCGGGCACGTAATGTGCAAGCGGATTCGGATAAAGAACCTCCGGTCACATCCAAGGTTACAAACGTACATTTCGAACAGCACAACCATTCTCCGGAGACACTCGATTCCATGACGATTTATCGTCAGACTCGAAACCAGCTCCGTCAGCTCGAGGAGGCTTCCGTATGATTAAAGGGCTCGCCGTTCGCAATGCTCGTGGGGAAACGTACGATTTCCCACTCGAGGGCGTTGCTTCAAATGGTATAATCGTGACTGAAATTGATGGAATCGGCCCAGTTAAGGCTGAGGTATCAATGGAAGGCGTCTACAATGTGGACGGCGGGCTCTTTACGGGGGTCAAGACCGGAGCACGAAACATCGTAGCGTCGTTTGCTCTTCCGGAATCGGATCCACAAGATCGACGACGAGTCCTTTACCGGGCGTTCCCAGTAAAGGAAAAGGTAATGGTCAATGTCGTAACTATGACTCGAACGTATACGATTGACGCGTATGTCGAGAGCGTGTCTCCCGCCATATTTACGAGTCTCCAGACAGTTCAGGTGTCGTTGATCTGTCCATTTCCATATTTCCGGCAAGTCGAAGGGTATTCGTCTGGTGGTGTAGACTTTACAGCGACTACATCGAAGTTTACTTTTCCAATTTCAACGCCCCCTGACAAAGTATTTGGCGATATCGCCCGATCCTCTATCATGACAGTGGATTATCTTGGGGATGCACCGGTGGGGGCATTGTTCCGATTCGCACTCAAGGATAACCCTGGAACCGTCAGCATAATCAACCACAAGGTCGGCGGTGAATGGAAACTGGACTTCAACATATACAAGCGAATAATGAATTATACGCCGGGTGTGGGGGACACTCTCGAAGTCGACGCTCGAGATGAGAACCTCTACGCGGTTGTTTGGAGAAATAACGGGCAGCGGGTCCTGGTCACTGGAATGGTCGAGTTCGGATCCGTATGGCCGAAGCTATACCCAGGTGAGAACCAGCTCGAAGTCCGGACAACGTATAACACCCCGATCCTATCGTTTTCTGCGATGGATATGATGTATAGCCCGTTGTTCATGGGGGTATAGTATGGCTACAAGAGACATAGAATTCGCAAAGGTTCTGGACCACAACCTGAATCCGACCGGGGCCATTGCAAAGCACCAATGGAACTCCTTCATATGGACTGAGAGATATCAGGACCCGGGGCAATTCGAAATGCGGCTGTGGGGCGGAGCATTTGAGGCTCTATCGGCGGCCGACGAGTACCTTGGTAAGTTTCTCAGGGTACCAGTCTCTACCGAGACCATGCTGATCGAGAAGGTTCGGTACGAAGGGACTCGCTCGGATCCATATGTGACATTGACTGGTCGATCTGCGGAAGTAGTCCTCGAGCAGCGCATCCTCAAGGAGATGTCGTTTCCCTACGGTGTCCCGGCATATAGTCTTTTGGAACAGGCCTGGGACTGGACCATCGGTAAGGATGCGGAAGCTGCAAGGCAAATCCCGCAGTTCATTATGGATTCGCCAGATCATATGCGGAATTATATCGACTATGCCCCAGACGGAAAGACTCTCTATGATTTCCTGCTATACGTGGCGCGGTATCATCAAAACGGCTTTCGCACAAGGTTGCATGATGAGAGTCAGCTGGCAATTAACTTCTACAGAACTCGTGATCTCACCGGTAAAGGCTCTGGGAATCCTGTATTTTTCACAGACACCACGAAAACTCTGGTCAACCTGGTGTATGAGAAGGATCTTCAGAAGCATCGGAATATTGGGTATGTGTATCTCCATGGAGCACATGATGATTCAAATGCCTCTGTATGGTTTGAGGTGGATAATGGAGCTCCAAATGGGATTCGACGACGTGAGGGAATAACTCAGCCGCAGATCACATGGACCAAAGCGGCTTTTCAGACATATGAGAAGAAAAAGTCACTTACGTCCTATGGCCTCGGTTATATTTATGAGCACAAACTATATGATCAAATCGAGGGTGAGGCACCCACGAACAACGTGTGGGTGTATGGCGACACAGGGCATTACTATCTCGGAGACTGGATCATGCTCAGCGTTCGAGATAAACAGCAGCGTTGTCGAGTGCTGGAGTATACCCATGCCTGGACGGCTGATCAAGGATACCGTGGCTACCCTCGTCTCGAGCCTATGCCGCGGACATGAAAGGAGGCCTTTATGGCTGTAACTAGTGGATTCTTCAATGCCGTCAGTAGCGACCGAACTTACAGCGCTGAGCAGTTCGGACAACTCTTCACCGGGATCATATCCGATGGGGTATTTCACTCCGTGGGTCAAGCGCTTCGGTGTGACGCTATAGGCGGCTCAACAGTTCGAGTTCGAGCCGGTCGTGCATGGTGTCGTGGGACCTGGCTGGACAACTCAGGCGATTATGATATATCCGTGCAACCGAACAGCTCTGGGACCCTCGAGCGATATGATGCAATCGTGCTGCGGTTCAACAAGCGACAGGATGTCAGGGCAAACACCATAGAGTATCTTCAGGGCGTGGCCGCAGCATCGGCTGTCAAGCCCACACTCCAGCGAGATGCGCTCATCTATGAGATGCCGATCGCATGGATTCGTCGACCACGAAATGCGTCGTCGGTTAGTGGTGCTGATATTCAGATTGCTGTGGGCACCACTGATTGCCCTTACATCACGGGCCCACTCCAGACAATCTCTGTGGACGCCGTGGTCACTTCGCTGAACTCCATGATATCAAGTTTACAGCAGACCACCCAGAAAGCAGTCGAGCAAGTCGAGAAGGATCTCAAAACCGCAGGTGACGCGAAGAATCAGTTCATGACATGGCTTCAGGATGCGGAGGCGTCTCTGGGCAACTCGCCCAATGTTTCTCAGATCACGCAGGCGCTCAACAAAGCCACCTCAGCTGAGAGCAAAGCACAGACTGCCTTGACGAATAGCACGCAGGCCGCTTCTGATGCCGCATCCGCAAGAGCCACCGCAGAAGGAGTTGCCACCAAGGCCCAAACTGCTCTGGACAAAGCCCAGCAGTATGAGGTGCGACTGACCACAGCTGAGACAAATGCGGCTAAAGCGGCAGCCTTGATTCCGAGGGTCGAGGTCCTCGAAAAGACCCAGGCCAAAGGGGGGCTGCGCAACAATTCTCTTGGTTCTCGGATTACTTCCGATCAGTATAATGATATTCATAACGGGACGTTTGCCACCGTTGGTGTTGGAAGCTACTGGCAGCTGGGCGATCTCAAATACGTTGTCGTCGGGACAGACTGCTCCCTCTCTGACTTCCACCATGTCGTGGTCATGCCCGATAAAGTGGCCTTCAAGTCTCAGTACTCGGAATCCGACAACATATCTGTAGGGTACAAAGGGTCTCGTCTCGGGCTGTTTACTAAGACGGATTGGAAAAATGCGATGCCTGCCTGGAGCGCCAGCGGGTTTGATCCATATGTACCGGGAATATCGGAGCGTTGGTCCAGTGGTCTCACAGGTGGCACAGTGTCAAGTAGTGAATTCGTCGTTCAGTACTTCGGGCTTCCAACTGAGACACATCTATTCGGGCGTAGTTGGAATGGGCAGGTTTCTCCGCATGAAGCAGGCTACTGCGAAGAGCAATTTGATCTGTTTCGTCTAGCACCTTGGAAGCGGGCATGTGACCAATCCTACTGGACACGAAATCTCAAGTCCAACACCGTAGCATGCGGCGTAACAAAGTCCGGCATGCCCGATGCGTGGTATATCAACAACACATCTATGTATGTTCGGCCATATTTCTTGATAGGTATGCCGTGACATGAATGAGATTTTCAGTTTCGTTTTGGTGGGGGTCGTGCAGGTGGTTACAGCATTGATCTGCGCTCTTGCCGCTTCTGCCGGATTCTGGGCGTTTATCCAGAAAAAAGACGATCAGCGAGATGCTAAAACCAAGCTATTGCTGGGGTTGGCTCATGATCGAATTGTGGATCAGGGGCTCAAGTACATCGAGCGGGGGTGGATCGCCAAGGATGAATATCACGATCTCAACAAGTATCTCTATGGTCCATACTCCACCTTTGGCGGAAATGGTCTTGCTGAAAAGATAATGGCCGAAGTGGCCGAACTCCCAATCCATGGCCGGGCGATGGTGATGGATGTTGACTACATGAAAGGATATAGTAATGAGCGAAACCCCGCAGCACGGCGAGACCGCTGAGTTTCCCGATTCCCCCCTCAAGGCACTGCTTCCTACAGCTGTCTATGACACCCTGAAGTGGGCTAACCTGGTCGTCCTCCCGGCAGTTGGTGCCGCATATACTGGCCTTTCGGCGCTTTGGCGCTGGCCGTTGGCTTCGGAGGTGAATGGCACGCTGTTCGTTCTGATGACTCTCTTTGGCGTGATCCTTGGTGTGTCCAAGGTTCACTACAACAAGAATGACTTGGGCATCGATGGGCGTATGCGCCTCGGCGAGAACGCTCTCCTCGAGCTGAAAGAAGCCCCCGAGTCGGGGCAGATCGTCACTCTCAAGGTGAAGTGATCACAAATAGGTAGCTGTCGTACGGTGTACAATGGCTACCTATTTTTTTGCTCGCAGACTGTACAGGGCCTATAATGAACTAGAGAAAGGAACCCATAATGGAACTCATCGTCGTTTTCATCCTCCTCGCCTCGACTGTTTTGTCAGGTATCTCGTTCATCTTCATCCACAAGTACATCGAACTGAATCGAGTGCATGGAATCATGATCCGTGCTTGCCAGAAGGCAACACTGAACACGCTCCAGCATTTCGAAGACATCATCGATGACCGACTTGATGATGACGAGAAAGAGATGCTCCGCTACATGCTTCAGAGGCGATGGGAGAATGACTCCCAGATTGTACTTCCGTTCAAGTAACCACTAGCGCCTATACCCACAATGGGTATAGGTTTTCGCTGTGCCTACAGTGCATATAATGAAAGGAGATGGAATGAAACTCATTCAGAAAAAGCCCTCCCCTCTTTCACAGCGGATCGAAGACCATCTCGACTACATGGCGACTCTCGATCCTGCGGGAGAAGAGTACGCTATCGCTGTCAACCAGCTGTCTGTGTTGGCAGGCGCTAAAGTCGGCATTGAGCCGGCCTCACCGCCTGTCGATAAAGCAGCTCTTGTCAGCGCTGGAAGCTCGCTCGCCGGGATTCTGCTCGTCATGAATTTCGAGCGTCTTTCGATCATTGCCACGAAAGCATTCGGGCTCATCACAAGAGTTCGTATCTGACCCCAACCCCTACCCACAACGGGTAGGGTTCTTTCTCTTCGCAGACTGTACAGGGCCTATAATGAACTAGAGAAAGGATTTATAATGCTCAACTCCATCAAGCTCCATGCCTATGCCCTGACCCTCAACGTCTGTGCATCGCATTGGGACTCCCCAATCGCCCGCGGTGTCGCCCTGTCGACCCTTCGGCGATCCCGGGATATCCTGCGCGATACCGGACGGATTGGTCAGGCTGGCCGCTGTGAAGCCATGATGACGGCAATAACCACCGTCTAGAACCTGCCTATACCCACAACGGGTATAGGTTTTCGCGTCACCTACAGCTGTTATAATGAACTAGAGAAAGGAACTGTAATGGAACTCACTCCTCATCAGCGCGCGTGCCGCACCGCAGCATTGACGCTCTACGAGTCCCGTCCCTTCTTCCGAACCCCGCGCCCGCCAAAACCTGGCGAATACGCGGCGATCGCATGCGCATTCCATGAGCATGCTCTCGCAAACCTGTTTAAGGTCCCGAAGCAGCTTCATTGGAAGTACTGCGCCGCCATTGCCGCCGTAGCCGATTGGCTTGCAGGGCTGGAAGAAAACTGGGACCGCCTCGTCGAAGACGAAGACCACTGTTGGTCGCGCGTTGCTCAGGGGACCATGGTCCGTCTCAACATGTAATCATATCCCTACCCACAACGGGTAGGGTTCTTTCTCTTCGCATAATATACACTTCTTATAATGAACTAGAGAAAGGAACTATAATGCTCACATTCGTCACCATCATCGCCGTCTTTGTCATCACCCTTGGTGCTGTGCTGGCCACGGCGGGTGCTTGGGAGCACCCCGAAACCCTCTGACCGTTTCCCTACCCACAATGGGTAGGGTTATATGTTTACACAAGGAGAAGTAATGATCATCTTGTCAGGCGGCAGTTGCGCTGGAAAAACCACCCTTGCAAGGGCCCTGAGCAATATCGGATGGGCCTGGGTGCGGTCTGTTACAACCCGGCCTCCAAGGCCCTACTCAGCTGACGAGTATTCGACTTACCTATCAAACCGGGAATTCCTCGAGCTTCAGGACGAGGGAAAAATCGCGTTCCCCAAGGCTTATCAAACCGAGGAAGGTATCTGGAGATATGGGATTCCGATTGGATCATTCAATCGATACCGAAGAGACCCATACGCAGTCTGCATTCTCGACCCCATCTCCGCGGCACAGTACTTTTGGAGTGCTAGCCATATTCTAGATAAAGAAATGGTCTTCTGGTACCTCCGGGTTCCCGAAGTGACTAGGGCAAAGAGGCTCAGTCTTAGGGGCGATTCGGCAGAACGAATCCGGGCACGACTCATTGCCGACGCGAGAGATCTTCAGGCTCTTGAGAATGGAGCATATGATTTCGCAGCAACCACCGTGAATTACATTCCAGATGGCGACATCATCGTGGATACGGAAAGACCTTGCGGCCACCGTCAAAGGATCACAATGCCTAGAAAGGAGGACAAATGAACATCGCACTCATCACTTCAGCACTTCGTCGCCATGCCCCGAGCATCCTCACCGGCTTGGCTGTTGGGGGTGTTGTGGGTACCGCCATATTTTCAGCTCAGGCCGGCGTGAAGGCCCATCGTATCATACTTCATGAGGGGCTCCGAGACAGTCCGTTCCAGGACAAGCTTCGAGCTACCTGGAAGGTCTGGATTCCGCCACTGGCGGTTGGAGCGGTTACGGTGTCCAGCGTTATTGGAGTACATTCCATCCTTGCTCGGAGGGTAGCTGTAGCCGCATCCGCAGCCGCACTTGCGGAGAGCCAGTTCGATGCCTATCGCAAGGCTGCTGAAAAGGTCGTTGGCTCCAAGAAAGAGGAAGAGATTCGTGCTGAGGCCCCGAAGCACCGTGGCGGAGTCCGAGCGACCGTCCAAGAGGGTGATGTACTCTGCTTTGAGTCATACACTGGGCGATATTTCTCTAGTACGGTCGACAAGATCTGGCGAGCGGTGAACCAATCAAATAATGAAATCAACAACTACGGGCAGGTGGCTGCAAATGATTTCTTCATCGCTCTTGGTATGGAATCACTACATTATGGTGATGACTACGGGTGGAATACTGACCATTTGATCGAACCGCTGTTCTCGAGTGGCGTTACCGACGATGGAGAACCATATTTGGTACTCGATTACCGTATTGGGCCCTCGTACAAGTATGATAGGATCTTCTGATGGCCCAGACTGTTATGTTTGCAATAGGGGACCTCGAGCATCTGGTGGCCATGTGTCATACCCAGGTGGAGCATTGGATTTTTGCCAAGCAAGCAGTTGTTCGCCAGGCGGGTGCTACGGCCTGGCGTGAATACTATCTTCCAAAAGCCCTGAAGACTCTTTCTGAAGGTCGGCGATACCTTGAGCGAGCACGGGAGCTACACAAATTGTTGACGGACCCCCACGAAATCCACACTGCGGCAGTCATGTTGCGCCATGCGGGCATGCGCCACCGTGACCTTAGTGAGAAGCTCGCGTAACATACAGCCGCTATAATGAACTAGAGAAAGGAACTATAATGTTTGTTACGCTTTCCGATGGAACGGTTGTCGAAGCCGAGCCCGTGGAAACCGAATCCTCTGAGAACACCAAGACTTCTGATTCAAAGCCCCGATTCCGGGACCGAGTGAAGCAGTTCGTCGCAGATCACCCCATCATCACTGGTGCTGCTATCAGCACCGTGGTTGGAGTGGTCGTGATGGTGCTCACTCCCCACAAGGAAGAGGAGCCCGAGGAAGAAGGCCGGGACCTCTCTGAGGAGGAGGTGGAAGCTCTCGAGGCATCGATTGCAGACCATCTGACCACAAACGAATAACCCCTCTACCGCCCCTACCCACAATGGGTAGGGGTTTCTCTTCAATCAAGAAAGGTTATATTTATGATTACAGTTGAGCTTGAAGGCCAGGAGCACTACTTCCATCTCGGGACTCGGGATATTCTCGCGTTGAGCAGCAAGGGCGAGGACCCTGCAAAGTGGTTGGAGGATGTCAAAGGCGAAAATGAGGCAGTGAAGTTCTTCGACCTCTTCAGCAAGATCGTCAAATATTCCTATGGGGTCGTGGATGAGGATGGGGTCTTCACACACAATCCAAAAGCCACCGCCAAATTCATGACCAGTGATGAGTTTGATGAGCTTGCCCTCGAACTCCTCGAGGCACCGAAGAAGTTCGTCTCGTTCATCGAGGGTGTTGTCCCCAAGGCCGTTCTCAAACGAGGCATGTCTCACATGCCCGAGCAGGACAAGAAGAAATGGGAGGAAGCCAAGTCGCATCTGGAACAGATGGTATAATGAACTAGAGAAAGGAAAGAGAATGTCCCTCAAAGACAGTCACGGATTCCGTCAGATCAAGAAAGTCCTTGGATTTTCATCCTCTGTAGGCGGTAGCCTCGTTGCCCACTGCGCCCTGTCCCTCGTCCCCCTGCCTGCACAGCTACCACTGCGTGCCCTGTTTTTCCTCGGCGGCGTGGGACTTGGCGCTTATGCGGCTGACAAAGCTCGCCAAGGGATGGAAACCCAGTGCGACGTTGTCGCTGACGCAGTTGACACCATCAAAGAGACCCACTAACCCCTCTACCGCCCCTACCCACAATGGGTAGGGGTTTCTCTTCAATCAATAAAGGTATAATCCAATGAACGCAATCGACCTCATCAATGGGTACATTAACAATGCAAGCCTGTGGCTGGAAGGACTGGCGACCCACCATAGCGAGGTAGACTTCAAGACGGCCATGGAGCACTCTGAGCGGTATCTCAAGTTGGCCAAGTTCCTTGCTGATGTCTACGACATCCAGGACACGAGGCTTGAGGACAACATTGCTCGCTGGAGCGATCTCGCTTCTTGTGAGGGGTGGGTCCACGTCGTATCCTATAGCTTCGAGCACGAGGGCGTCGGCGCTAATGGCTGAAATCGACCTCCCAGAAGGGAACTCGTATAGGAGTAAGACCAAACAGCCAGAACCTCGAGTGGGAATGGTAGCGCGGGGGCGTATCTCAGAGAGCCCAATCCGCCGCTTCCGTGAATCCATATTTGAGACCTCGGGGCGGCAGCTTGTGGAGTTTGTCATCTTCGACGTGCTAGTGCCTCAAGTGAAAGAGGGATTGAGCTCCATCGTCGACCGAGTACTCTATGGTGAGGGGCGTGGACACCGAGTAAGCCCATATCGCAAAGCTCAGAGCTACGTCAACTACAGCCGGACTTCGACGGATGGCTCTGTGCGCGATCCAAAGAGAAATCTGGATACTCGAAAGAGGGTGAACCACGATTTCCGCGACATCACTTTCGATGATCGTTCCGAAGCGGAGCTCATCCTGGAGCGCCTCGGGGATTGCATCGAAGAGTACGATGTAGCAACGGTTGGGGATTTCTACGCTGCGGCGGGAATCACCGCGGATTACACAGACCAGAACTGGGGGTGGACCTCCCTGCGAGACGCATGTGTCCGCCGGACCCGGGCTGGTTATATTCTGGATCTTCCTCGCCCAGAGCGGGTGGATCCGTAAAACAATTAAGAGAAAGAGAAGCCATCATGAAAAACACAATCAACGTCAATTCCCGGAAAGAAATCAAGAAGGTCTTTGCATCCCTGGGGTACCTTCACCCCAGGCGGGCCCATATCCTGCACTTCCGGCACCCAAAGGGGTTAGGGCAGACAATTGCGACTCAGGCCCGTCGAATCGCCAAGAGCGTGGAAGGGTGGTCCTCCGGGACGTACGAGTGGCGGTCCACGGAAACAACCGTGGTTCTTGGAAAGAGGTGGGTCGTTGATCGCCTCATCGGTCGGCCAGGAGATGTCTACATCTCAAGCATTGACGGCCGAAACCCCATGTACTTCCTGTTCTACATGGAACCGGTATGGCATGGCCTTGCGAGGGCTGAGGCATACCTCAGCCAGTATCCGCCAAAGTGCCAAGATCACATCACCACACGGGTCGACTCTTCCAGAGTGCAGGAATTCATCCGTCGTATCCCTGAGATCTTCGAGAAGTACACGCAGTACGATTGGGCCGTAAGTGTTGTTCCAGCACGCGACAACGCCGCCTATGTCGAGATCATCATTAAAAAGGAGAATTGAAATGTACCCCCGAATCAAGTTCCAGAGCAAGAAGGAATTCGACGCCTACATGTGGCGGGCTACATACGGGTTTACTGGTCGCCAGTTCGAAGCTGGGATTATGAACCTTCACGTCCGTCCTGAGTGGCGTGACTCCCTGCGGTCCTATATGGACGTGTGGGAGGAAGAGTCCGAACTGGATGCCCAGCGAATCCGATGGTGGAACCAGTACAGTTGCACCGCGGCAGTCGGCCCTGAATGGTTCCTCGACTACGCCACTAAGAAGGGTGTGGTAAAGAGGCTTCGAGAAGAGACGAAGCTCAATCACGACGTATATTTGCGGGAGCATATCGGCCCGGTGCATAAAAAGCTGGAGCAGAGTCTCAATGTCTTTATGTGGGATTTGGGTATCGATACCATGTTCGAGGTGGTAGCAGTGACGAATGAGCTTCTCCCAGAGTTCCTGTCCGATCTGCCAGTGATTCGTGATGAGGACTCAGAGATTGTGTGGACCATCAGCACCTTCCGATCGTACTCGATGGTCTATGTCTGGATGTACAGAACGTCCTTTGCGGAAGGGTACTGATGCGACACCACAACCAACATACCTCACGCCAGGACAATCTGATCAGTTTGATGCTTGGTGGTATTGGGCATCACCGAATCTTGCCAAAGCGAGTAGGGGATAAGATGCATATCACGACATACTCCAAGATCGACATCGAGGACTTTGAAGAGTTCTGGGGGGTTCCGCATATTTGTCCGGATATGCACAGTGGGATGATCCCCCACCCTCGAGGTGAACGCCTGGTCGATACGCTGAAAGCATATGCGGAGCGCCTCGAAACGGGTAACGCCCGATCAGTCGCCATTGGGTGCCCCAAAAAGGATGTCGAGTTCGTGCAGAGGGAACTCCTGCATATGATACCATTCGACAAGAGGGGGCGCATTTGGATTCAGCCTTGTGGAGCTTTCGACTGGAAACACCTGATGTTGGTGGTGGCTCCAAAGTGACCTTGAACGAGCTGATCGCTCGTCTTCCGGAAAGAGCCCTGGACTTTGAGGTGCGATATCTTGAGGTCCGGGGTCTTTCCCCTGACGGCGATATCGAATACTACAGACTATTGTTCGAGGGTGCCCTTGCTGGGAAGATCGAGCATTATATTGATTATGGAGGAACCAATGGAACGTATTTGGACGCTGAGTGAACTCAACGCTGTTCGCGAAAAGAGACCTTACACCACCTATGGTGGATGGAGCGAGCAGAAGCCAGGATTTGGAACCCTTGGTAGGTTTATGCCCGAAATGACCCGTCTCACGGAAGATGGGGAGACCTACGAGCTGAACTTCCGGTTTGATCGCGCTGCGTATCAGATCATGAGGGATCTCGGGGCGAGCCATCGAGTCGCAGCTGACAAGGCGTTTCTGTGCCCGGCCTGGTGTGGGAAGCGGAATGCGGCCACCAAGGGTCAGACCTGGCAGTTCGATATGCAGGTGGCAGACGATCCCGATATCGAGCTGGTCGCCATGCTGTGGCCCGAGCATGACATCGACTGGCCAGATGGGGAAGTGAATATCATTGAAGGTAAGATGGGCCGGGATACCATGCTCACAAACCTTCACTGGAAGGACCCAGAGACCAACGAGGGCCGGCATGCACCGCTGGACGTCCAGATGCGCCCGCAGTGGCTCAATCGATATGGGCTTCGGATCAAGCCCAATGCCGTCCTGTGGTATATCAATGGATGGGATGAGCGGGTGCTTGAGACCCCGCATGCTCCGTACCGCAATCAGGTCCACTTCATACTCCAAGCTGGAGTCAACGAGCATATTCTGGAGAGAATGGGTGATGACCCAATCAATAATGGATTTGAATGGGAGCGTACCATCCTGTTCCGTCCAGTCATGTTCCCGGGAATCCACCCTCAATTCAAGTAATATAATAAGATATGGAGAATTATATTATGAATGATATCAACCCGAACATCATGCCCAAGAAGCTCGTCGTGGACGAGCCCGTCGTCATGAAGGACGACCAGGTCACGAAAGACATCATCAAAGAATTGACTTTCGTTATCGACGAATTTGACGAGTCAGACTTCCTGGCATCACTCAAACTGTTCGTAGCCATTCGCCAGCGGGATGTTCCGCGGCTGAAACAGTGGTTCAAGGCGAACTACGCAACTCGAGGGTTCGTCACGTTCTTCAAGGAAGACGGACAGCTCTTCCTGAAACTCAAGGTCGATAAAGATTTCGCAGATCCTAACGAGGAGAACTGATCATGTGGTCCAAGATTGTAACTACCGCCGCCAAGAGTGCTGCGGTTCTCAAGCGCTTCGCCCCCGAAATCATGGTGGGAGCGGGAATTGTTGGTGGTGTCGCCGCAGCTGTTATGGCATGTAAGGCTACCCCGAAGGCCGCACTCCTGAAGGAGGAGCTTGCCTCTGATCTCGAGAGCCTTCAGGCCGCGCAGGAAGAAATCGCGCAGTCGGACAAGGCGGAAGAGTACACTGAGCAGGACGCTCGGATGGACGTTGTCCGCACTTATGCCGCGTATGCGGGCAAGCTGATCCGCCTGTATGGGCCCGCAGTACTCGTTGGCGTTGGGGCCGTGGCATCAATTCTCGGAGGGTGCGGTATCCTGCGTGGCCGTGTCGTGGCCCTTGGTGCGGCGCTGACCGCCTCGGACAGGGCGTATGATATTTACCGCTCTCGCGTCCGTGATCGCTTCGGCGAAGACGTGGACAACGAGCTCAAGTACGGGCTGTCCACTTCCAAGGTTACCGTCAAGCACGAAGACGGGACCAAGGAAAAGGTTATCACTCAGTCCCTCCCGGACGAGGAGGCTGTTGCCACTGGCGCATCTCAGTATGCCCGGGTATTCGACGCCAGTAACCCGAACTGGAGCCCGGACAAGTCTGTGTCGCTTCTGTTCCTCCAGGCCCAGCAGACCTATATGAATAACTTGCTCAACTCGAGGGGGCATGTTCTTCTGAACGAGGTATATGATGCGCTCGGGTTGCCTCGTACCTCGGAGGGGTGCCTTGTGGGTTGGCTGAAAGCCCCCGCTGACCCCATAGCAGCTTCTGCTTATGGCCTGCCGGTTGGCGATGGGTTCATCGATTTCGGCGTCTTCGGAAATGAAGGTCGAGGGGCTCGAGACTTTATGTCCAGCTGGGACGACAAGATCCTCCTCGACTTCAATGTCGATGGCGTGGTCTTCGACAAGATCTGAGACTGGCCATGATTGAGAGAATTGCTATATTTGTTGGCGGCGTGCTTCTTGGCGGGGTTGGCGGATTCCTTGCGGGGAAGAGTATCGAGCAGCGCCAGCGCGAGGAAGTCATCCAAGCAGAGGTCAACGACTTCAAAGAGTCCTGGAAACGGACTCACACCAAGAAAGAAAAGGTCGAAAAGACCTTCAATGGAAAGACCGAAGACGAACTTACGGAGGAGGTGAGGGCAGCCCAGGAAGAACTCTTCGAAATTGCAGAAGAGTCGGGATACAACCCCACTCCTCAAGATGAGAAGACGGTCTTTGTTCCGGAGCATGACGGTGATATTTTCGCGATAACGATCGCTGAGTACACCACAAGCCCGTACAGGACCACAGAGCTGTCATACTATGTCTATGATGACGTTCTTGCGGCCTCAAATGGCCAGGTGGTCACCGACCCAGAAGGCGTGGTTGGTGATTGGCTGGACTCACTGAGGCCAGATGAACCGCTCTATATCCGCAACGAGATCCTCGAAGCGGATTACGAAGTGACATGGGTTGACGACAGTTATGAGCGTGCAGTACTGCACGTTCGAGACAAGATACCTGAGCTCCCGTTTACTGATGAGGACTGATGACTCATATTTCGAATGGTTGTACAACCGGCTAGTCCCGGGGAGGAATAGCAACCCAAAGCGATCTCGACGATGCTTGCTGGAGTCTCTTATGCGCAAAGAGTTTGTTCCAGTGCTCGATGATGATCGTAACCGAGCAGACACAATATCGGAGCTCCGGTTCCAGTTCGAGGATAGCGAGGGCGGTCTTGTCGACGGGCCGCCCTCCGTCCTGGAGGTTATATTCTGTCTGGCTCAGCAGGCCGAGTTCTGGGCTGCTGGATCTGGGAACGACCAGGTAGTCCGGGCATGGTTCTGGGAATTCCTTGGTAATCTCGGCGTCGATTCATTTGACGATGAAGAATGGCATGAAATCAATGCGCAAGGCTTCACAGCCGACCGTATTGATGACTGGCTACTACGTGACTATGACTATGATGGTTCTGGTGGGCTGTTCCCCCTTCGAGACCCGTCGTGTGACCAGCGATTCTCAGATCTATGGACTCAGCTTGGAGACTACGTCATGGAGCAAACCGATATCCTGTGAGGAGGGGCTATGGACTTCTTCCGAGTCGTTGAGCGTCGGCGAAGGGAACAGGGTCAAGAGGTAATCACTGTACGCCCCGAGTTTCTTGTCGGGAAACACCGAGATCTCATGATCCGTGGTGGAAGCTTCTACGCGGTCTGGGATCAAGACCGGGGTCTGTGGTCGGACAGCGAGTATGACGTCGCCTCCCTGATCGACCGAGAGCTGTTCGAGTATCGAGACCGGATGACTATAGACCCTGCGGTTAAGGTACGAGTGGCCTCCCTCAAGGGGTTTGACTCACGTTCCTGGCAGGACTACAAGACATGGACCAGGAGTCTTCCAGACCACTTCGAGCCGCTGAACACCAAGCTCAAATGGTCTAACCAGGAAATTACTCGGGAGGACTACGTCACACGTCAACTCGACTACCCTCTTGAGGAAGCCCCTTGCGAGGCATATGATGAAATGATGTCTGTTCTGTACACCAAGGCGGAGCGAGACAAGATCGAATGGTCGATTGGATCGATAATCGCAGGGGACTCTGTAGAGCTCCAGAAGTTCCTCGTGTTGTTTGGTGCCAGTGGTACTGGTAAGTCCACAGTCCTTGAGATTGTGGAGATGCTGTTCGAAGGCCATATTCAGCCATTCGATGCTCGAGCGTTGGGCACGGCCTCATCTCAGTTCGCGCTTGAGGCGTTTCGATCCAACCCACTTGTGGCTATTCAGCATGACGGTGACCTATCAAGGATTGAAGACAACACTCGTCTGAATTCGATCATCGGGCATGACAGAATGCTCATGAATGAGAAGGGCAAGAGCCAGTATTGGTTCAAACCCATCTCATTTTTGATGGTTGGCTCCAACAGCCCTGTGAAGATCACTGACGCCAAGTCCGGCATTCTTCGCAGGCTGATCGATGTGTCCCCGACCGGGGAACTCCTTGATATTGATCGATACTTCCAGCTCAAGGCTCGCCTTCCATTCGAGTTGAGTGGAATCGCATGGAGATGTCTTCAAGTCTACAAGAACCTTGGGAAGCATTACTACCAGGCATATCGGCCAGTTGCCATGATGCGGAGGACGAACGACCTGTTCGGGTTTGTCAATGACGCGCTGCTGGAGCTTGATGGGTGTCCCCATATCACTCTAACTAGGGCTTATGCTCTGTACAAAGAGTACGTTGAGGATGCTGGCTTGAAGTTCCTGATGCCTCGTCGAGTCTTCGCCGAGGAGCTGAAGGAATACTTCCAGGACTTCAAGGAGCGAGCTACAGTTGATGGTGTGAAGCTGCGAAATGTATATTTCCTGCTCGACCACGCCAAGCTGGAGCCGCAGGAGGTCAAGAACGCGCCGGGCCCCAAGGTCAAGCCGCTCGTGTTGAGCGAAACAGATAGTCTCCTCGACAAGATGCTAGCGGATCGCCCAGCTCAATACGACAACGGAGCTGGGGCGCCGAATGCTCCATGGTCCAAAGTTTCTACCACACTTGCAGCTATCGACACGTCTCAAGTACATTACGTGAGGGTTCCGGAGAATCATATCGTAATCGATTTTGACATCAAGAACCCAGATGGTAAGAAAGACCCGGTGGCCAACTTGACAGCTGCTGCGGAATGGCCTCCGACATACGCCGAGTTCAGCAAGTCTGGCGGAGGCGTGCACCTGCATTATATTTACGAGGGCGAGCTTGAACACCTGGCCAAAGACTATGCTCCGGGCATAGAGGTTAAGGTGTTCCGCGGCAAATCCGCCCTGAGAAGGAGAGTGAGTTATTGTAATGATGTCCCGGTCACAATTCTCCATGGGGGTCTCCCAAGAAAAGAGGCGCCTGTGATTGACCACAATACCATGATGTCCGAGCGAGGACTCCGAGATCTTATTGAGCGGAACCTCAGGAAGGAGATTCACCCAGGGACAAAGCCATCTGTCGACTTCATACGAAAGATCCTGGACGACGCATACAAGTCTGGTATGGAATATGATGTCTCCGATATGGAGCCTCGGGTGATTCTGTTTGCCTCACGGAGCTCCAATCAGGCAGCGCTTTGTATGAAGCTCTGCCAGGATATGAAGTTCAAGAGCGAGCACGATGAGCCGGTGAGACCGGTGCCAGAAGATACTCGTAAGGTATATTTCGACTGTGAGGTCTTCCCAAACCTCTTCGTGTTGTGCTGGAAACCCAAGGGCGGTCAAACGGTTGGTATGATCAATCCGTCGCCCGAGGAGATCGAGCCTCTTCTCAAGACTCGTCTGGTGGGGTTCAACTGCCGCAAGTACGACAACCATATCACCTATGGCGCGTACATGGGGTTGAACAATGCGCAGCTGTATCAGCTCTCGAAGAGGGTTATCGACAACGTGCCAGGAGCGACTTTCAGAGAAGCATACAACCTGTCATACGCCGATATCTATGATTTCGCCGCCACCAAGAAATCGCTAAAGAAGTGGGAGATCGATCTCGGCATCCACCATCAGGAGCTCGGATTCGACTGGGACCAGCCTGTTCCGGAGGACAAATGGCATCTTGTGGTGGAGTACTGCAAGAACGATGTCGAGGCGACTGAGGCCGTGGATGAGCATCTGTCTGCGGATTTCACAGCTCGACAGCTACTGGCTGAACTTGCGGAAATGACCCCCAATGATACCACACAGCGTCTGGCGGCCAAGATCATATTCGAAGGTAATCCAGCGCCTCAGTCTGAATTTGTGTACACGGATCTCTCAGAGATGTTTCCCGGATACAAGTATGAATTCGGGAAGAGCACCTATCGCGGCGAAGAGACCGGAGAGGGCGGTCTTGTGCGGGCCACGCCAGGTATATATCGGAACGTGAAGGTATTCGATGTGGAGTCAATGCACCCCACAAGCATTGAGCAGCTCAACTTGTTCGGAAAATACACCAAGAACTTCTCGGATCTCAAGGCTGCTCGTGTGGCCATCAAGCATGGCGACTACGACAAGGTTCGGAGTATGTTCGGGGGCAAACTCGCGCTGTATCTGAAAGACGAGTCCTCGGCTAAGGACCTGTCGTATGCCTTGAAGATTGTGATCAACAGCGTGTATGGTTTGTCCAGCGCCAAGTTCAACAACCCCTTCCGAGACCCCAGGAACGTGGACAACATTGTGGCAAAACGCGGGGCGTTGTTCATGATCGACTTGTGGAAGGCGCTTGAGGATCGTGGGGTCCACGTCTTCCATATCAAGACGGACTCCATCAAGATCGAAAACCCATCCAAAGAAACGGAAGAGTTCATCCATGATTTCGGAAAGAAGTACGGATATAAGTTCGATGTCGAGGACGAATACGACAGACTCTGCCTCGTCAACGATGCCGTTTATGTCGCAAAAGATCATGAAGGTAAATGGCATGCGACTGGCGCCCAATTCGCTGAGCCGTATGTCTTCAAGTCCCTGTTTTCCAAGGAACCCATCATATTCGAGGATTGCTGTACTCAACGATCCGTTACAACAGCTCTCTATCTTGACATGGGGAATGATAGGGACCATGATTATCGATTCATTGGAAAAACTGGACAGTTCACGCCGGTCAAAGCTGGCGGAGGAACTCTACTACGGATAAAAGATGACAAATACTACGCAGTCTCAGGCACCAAAGGATACAGATGGGTCGAAAGCGAAACCATCCCCGCTGACGACCGAGCATCTCTCGAAAATATTGACAGAGATGTTTTTGAAGGACTCGTGGATAAAGCGCGGGCCCAAATAGAAAAGTTTGGGGACGTTGAGGTGTTCCTGGGCGATTAACAAGGATATTAAAATGGCTATAGTAAAAAACAGATTTGACCTCCGGCTTCTCAATCACCTTGTTCAAAAGACCGGAGGTGTAAACGAGGGTATACATTATTACGCACAAATCGTATCACCATCAGCTCTCGGAATGATCTATTATGGGAAATTCCGCATAGCTGAATTGAATGATGACAAGCTGAACATCCTGATTGATGCCGCTACGACATTGTCATGCTTCGACGCATTCAAGCAATGTGATGTATTCTTGACTGGTGAAATGATGGACTGGTATCTTCATTGGTATCGCTGCTTAATGGAGACATATTCCGATGAGGACTTCAGTCGCCTTCTTGGGTTGAGGGATTTCACAACAAAGCTGTTCGAGTATGCGGAGCATGTTCATGCTGAAGGTTTGGTTGGTTATTGGCGACAAACCAAAGCATTGAAGTTGAACGGGTGGTCCAAGGAACTTGAGGCTGAATGGACAAGGAGAAACAAATGAACGCATTTGAGGCAACACTACTGGCATATTACACGCTTCGTCTCCCAGCATGCCCGGGATACGAAAAAGCCGCACAATTCGAAGGGTTGATGAACTTCGACAACCATATCGCCAGCATTCGTGGTCGAGCGACTCGAGCTGATGGATATCTGGAAACACTGGATTTGTTCAATATCGCTTGGGTCTTAGGGATTATCGATTGGCGTCGTAAGAGTGGTCATGCTACTTCGCCCGAACTCGGAGAGAAGATCATCACCTTTCTGGAGAGTCTTCCCAAACATGATTCGGGTGTATGTATCCCCTTTGCCACTACTCGAAAGTTTCTTGAGCAGATGGCGTTCATCGACCGCACTCCGGATCAAATTCTGGTTGAAGTCGAACGCAAGTACAAGAACCTAGCCATGGAAATCGCCGTAAAGGGATTTCTCGGGCAGCCAAGAATGGAGCACTGAAATGGAACGACGCGACGTTGTACTGGCCCACTGGTTGGAATTCCAGAATGGCGACGACCCTAATGCCCATATTCGATCATTTGAGCGGGCATGGGATTTCTCTGCGAGGATCCGCGATCTTTCGAATGCTGTCATTCGGATGAGCTCCAGGGCATTTCTGATAGATGGCGTGTTGATGACTAGGGCGGTTCTTGGTAAGCCGTGGGAATTGCCCCAGCGTATCGAGATTTGCTATCAAAAGCTTCGGGATCGAAACACACTCCCATATGTTTGGTGCGAAGACCCTCGCGAATTCGCCGATGTGGTCAGCTGTCTTTACACGATGACTCTGGATTTCGAAATGCTCAGAACTCTGCCTTCAGTGTTGGACCTTGAGTTGATGGATCTGGAAACCGTCATTAATGATATCATGCGTCGAGCGGGTTTGGATTCGAATGTTTACAAGCCCACTGCTGAACTCAAGCGCAAACTCAAAATCGCCAAGAAGAAACTGTCATAAATTGAAAGGCCTACCGATGAGTACTAACGCCACATACCACATGGAATGCCTGCGGGCGCACTACATAATCCAGACGGGGGTTATTTACTCGCCGAAACTTATGCGTGAGGCGCACAAACAGTTTAACTACGAGGACCACGCCAAAGCAATTGGTGACAAGCTTATCGAGACCTGGTACACAGAGGACGACCTTCGAGCAGCTCAGACAATGGCGCTCGGGCTTGGGGTTCTTACATGGGCTCGAGACAACATCGAAGAAGTAACCTACAGCTTCGCAACGAACGCCACGCTGTTCACCAACCAGGTCATGGCGTGGCTTCGATGGGGCGCGGGTAATGAGCCTCCGAGAGGCAGCGTGGATATTCTCCTACAACATGTAATATCCGAGGAAAACCCCAAAGCATCCGTCATTCGAGAAGTCGATTACATCTACCACGAGCTTCTTCATCAAGTCACCGGTCTTCTGATTATCGAGGAAAACAAATGAACAACAAAATCACAATCCAAGATGCCCGGACGATGTTCCGGAATCTCTCGGGAGCGTCTCGTAAGTTTGAAAAGGACGACGGGCTTTTCCTGGACGCTCGTAGAGAGCTTACGGTCTGTCTGGATCGGGAACTGGCCGAGGAGCTCATGGAGGAGGGGCTCCCTGTAAAAGTCAAACCGCCTCGTACCGAGGATGAGGATGAGCAGTTCAGGCTCAAAATTGCGGTCCGCATGGAATCGAAGTTCCCCCCGACTGTGTATCTTGTGCAGGGGCGACTCAAGACTCTCCTGAACAAGGACACCATTGGACTTCTCGACAAGCTTCGCCCTATCAAGATTGACCTTCGCTTCCGGTATTACAACTGGGAGTTGGCAGGGAAGACCGGTGTGAAGGCCGCCCTGGACACGATGTATTTCGTCGCGGAGGAAGACCCGCTGGCCGAAGCATACGCCGATTACGAGGAGACACACTGATGGCCCTGCTGTACAAGCCAATTGAGGCATCCGATGGAGAGCATTACCTGACCTCATACGATGTATTTCGCCTGAATGATACTCCCACCAAAGAGGTGGAGGCCAGTCTTGCGGATCCTGAGTACGAAACGAAGTCTGGCATCAAATACAAGTACATGGATTATTGGATGACAGCCGACTTCTTTGAAAGTCTATATCGAAAGAAGTAAATGAACATAGAGTTGAGGCCTGCTCAACTCAAAGCTGCGAACTCCCTAGTGTCCGGCTCCATCCTGTGTGGTGGGGTCGGCACTGGGAAGTCGCGAACCTCACTATTCTTTTTCTTTTGTCGAATCTGCGGCGGCAAGATAAAAGTGAATGGTGAGGGCGAGTACAAGCGGGCGGAGTATCCTGTACCCCTGTATATAATTACGACAGCGCGAAAAAGAGACAGTCTTGAGTGGGAAAAAGAGCTGGCCGATTTTGGCCTCGCGCAAAACTCGTCTGACACAACTCGGATCAAGGTGGTGGTCGACAGCTGGAACAACATCAAGAAATACACGGACGTGGAGCGCGCATTCTTCATCTTTGATGAGCAGAGGCTTGTTGGATCGGGCACTTGGGTGCGATCGTTCTACAAGATCGCACGAAACAACCGGTGGATTCTGCTGAGTGCCACCCCTGGGGACAAATGGCACGATTACATCCCCGTTTTCGTGGCCAATGGGTTCTACCGAAACAAGACGGAATTCGAACATGAGCACGTCTCGTGGAAGAACTTCCGAAATTACCGCCTGGTGGACCGCTATTTGGGCCTCAGGAAGCTCGAGGTTCTACGGAGACGGCTTCTTGTTACCATTCCTATAGAGAAGCACACAGAGCGTCACACAGAGCGTCTGAGGGCCTCCTACGACGTCTCAGAGTACTTCGAGATTCACAAGAAAAGGTGGAATCCTGAGACCAAAGCACCTATCAAAAATGCTGGAGAGCTCTGTGGGCTACTTAGAAAAGTGGTCGGGAGGGACTCGTCGAAGATCCGGCACCTTATGGACGTGCTGGAGAAGCGCGGTAGGGCCATTGTGTTTTACAATTACGACTGGGAGCTCGAGATTCTTCGAGGGGCTCTTGCAAGGCTTGAGGTAACGTTTGCTGAGTGGAATGGGCACAAACATGAACCGATTCCAGAGACTGAACAGTGGGCATATCTCGTCCAGTACACCGCTGGTGCCGAGGGCTGGAACTGTGTGACTTGTGATACGGTGGTGTTCTTCAGTGACAATTACTCGTACAAAGTGATGGAACAGGCCGCCGGGAGGATCGATCGGATGAACACTCCGTTCACAGATTTGTGGTATTATCACATCCGAAGCGATGCCCCGATAGACCGCGCAGTGGCCTCTGCGATACGCCAAAAACGAGCATTTTCGGAGTCAATTTTCGCGAAAAATCGGAGTTAGTTTCCAACTTGGAAACGGACCACCCAGGTGGTCCACGGACCAGAAAAAGTGGTCCATGGTCGACACGTCGTTAACCTTTTGTTAACCTTTTGTTAACCTTGGACCAAAAAAGTGGTCCATGGACCACCCAGGTGGTCCACTCGAAGTGGGCTCTGACTAGGGCTTTTACTTGAAATGGACCACTTTTTACTATATACCCCCTTTTTACTAGAGAAGTAAAAATATAGTAAAAATAGGGTAAATTTTTACCCTCCGCCAAAAAAGGGGTTTTTGCCAAAAAGTGGTCCACAGGCCGATTTTGGCCCTAAATGAGAACGGTTCTCAAGTTGCGTGGCACAGCACCTTCGCCTCGCATCGCAAACAACGGTTATAATGAGAGGGAGTAAGATGTCTGTAATTTACAGGCGTGTTCTCCCGTGCTTGATCCCCCTCACAAGCACACCTCATATGTTTTGTCTCAAGGAGGTGACGTTTGGTTACACGCGTCTACATAGGGAAAGACTATCAGGGTAACTCCGCTTACATGTCGGAGGCTGGTGCCGACTGGTATAAATGGTACAAGGCCTGGATGGCCGTGAAACATCCCGACATCGATCTCGCGATAATTCAGGCCATGGGGAACAGTGTCCTATCAGGCAACACACATAGCTACGGCTATGCTTTCGATTGGGACACATATCGGCTTACTCACGAGCAGCAGATG
>ERZ773056.90-NODE-90-length-41767-cov-4.887442_pt1 | contig 41767 bp, 24 predicted proteins | sample MGYA00580857_ERZ773056 | MGnify/ENA primary metagenome ERZ773056 (study PRJEB29015, sample SAMEA2737996) | human oral metagenome | biome: human oral; feature: human-associated habitat; material: dental | place: China | collected 2114 ... | reverse complement strand
ACAAATTTTCAAGCACTGAAAGTGGTATATCAGTTATTTTAGAATATGTATTTTTTATACTTGGATTTTCATTCATCAAAAATTCCAGAAAAACCTTTATATCATAAGCATAGGCGATCTGTGTTCGTGACTGTGTTCTTGGCTCAATGCCTCTAAAAAAGTCTTTGAAAAAGGCGGGCAACTCAGAGAGCATCTTTCTAAGTTTTTGAATATTATCTATATCTACTTGTTCACTGTATTTGAAATCTGACATAAACTCTCCTAAATAAATGTAGTAACTATTATTTTCATATTATAACAAAAAACTATAAAATTATATAGAGTTATGTTTTGATTTGTGTTATTATACTATCGTCGCAGGTAGTTAATTTCATATAGATAAGCGATATATGAGACCAAAAGGAGGTTTTTACCAATGAACTATTTAGAAATTGAGAAAGTAATCGGAAGAGAAATACTTGATTCAAGAGGAAATCCTACAGTAGAGGCTGAGGTTTATCTTGCAGACGGAACAATTGGAAGAGGATCAGCTCCATCAGGTGCATCTACAGGTGAGTTTGAGGCGCTTGAGCTTAGAGACGGTGATAAGTCACGCTATCTTGGAAAGGGTGTTTCAAAGGCGGTTGAGAATATAAATACAACTATCAATGATGTACTTGAGGGTATGGATGCATCAGACATCTATGCTGTAGATAAGGCAATGATCGAGGCTGACGGAACAAAGGATAAGTCAAAGCTCGGTGCAAATGCAATCCTTGCAGTATCTATAGCTTGTGCAAGAGCTGCGGCTATCAAACTGGATATTCCTTTGTACAGATTCCTTGGAGGCGTTAATGCAAACAGACTTCCTGTTCCGATGATGAATATCTTAAACGGTGGTGCCCATGCATCAAACAATGTAGATGTACAGGAATTTATGATAATGCCTGTCGGAGCTCCAAGTTTTAAGGAGGCTTTAAGATGGTGTGCAGAGGTATTCCACAATTTGGCGGCTCTTTTAAAGGCGGAAGGTCTTGCTACAAGCGTAGGTGATGAAGGCGGTTTTGCTCCAAACCTTACAGGTGGTGATGAGGAGGCTATTGAGTTTATACTTAAGGCTGTTGAGAAGGCAGGATATAAGCCGGGAGTTGATTTTATGATCGCTATGGATGCAGCTGCAAGTGAGTGGAAGACAGGTACTATCGGAAAGTATAAGCTTCCAAAGGCAGGAACAGAGTTCACATCTGCAGAACTTGTTGAGCACTGGAAGAAGCTTGTTGAGAAGTATCCGATCATCTCTATCGAGGACGGTCTTGATGAGGAAGATTGGGAAGGATGGAAGTTACTTACAAAGGAACTTGGCGGAAAGGTTCAGCTTGTAGGTGATGACTTATTTGTTACAAATACAGAGAGACTTAAGAAGGGTATCGACAGTGATTGTGCAAACTCAATCCTTATAAAGCTCAATCAGATCGGTTCGGTTTCTGAAACACTTGAGGCTATCAAGATGGCTCATAAGGCAGGATATACATCAATTTCTTCACACAGATCAGGTGAGACAGAGGATACAACTATAGCTGACCTTGCTGTAGCTCTTAATACATGTCAGATCAAGACAGGTGCACCTTCAAGATCTGAGAGAGTTGCCAAGTATAATCAGTTACTCAGAATCGAAGAGGAGCTTGGAGAGAGTGCTTGCTATCCGGGTATGGCAGCATTTAATGTAAAAAGATAATCAGAGATAAATAAATTAAACCGGTTTTAGGTATTCCTGAAGCCGGTTTTTAGTATTTTTTGGAATATATATTTATTAATAAATAGGTAAAAAATATTTAGGGGATTTAAGGCTCAAAACTATACAAATATATGCAAATGGTATTGTTAAAGTGTTAAAATACATATTTAAGAACTAAAAAATACAGAAATAATGAGAAAATATATTAAATATGACAATGAAAAACAAAAGACAACTCTTGTTAATTATATATAAATAATAAAAATACTTTCGTAATTAAACTGTTGAATTATTTGACAAAACTTGAAAATAATAATATTATATGGATAACATATGAAATTATTGTGACTATTTATAGAGAGTGTAGAGTGAAATGTTTGTAGATAGGATTTATATAATTTGTTATATCAGGCATCCCTGTGTGCCGATATAATCAAATTAAAGAAGAATTTATAATTAATTCAGGGCAGATTGTAAGGGCAGATTTCAGAATGAACTTAAAACAGTTGGTATGAAAAGTACTATAAAATAAAAACGGGCTCTTACAATAATTTAATTTGATATAGATTTTTTGGGGCGGATAAGAAACTTGCAAAGATATATCGGGCAAATATTTTTGTGGGTTGTTTTGTTTGCTTTAAAGAATATATATATATTTACTGACCGGGTATAATGAGAATACCGATTTGATGTAATATATTAATATCGAAAGATTAGGGTATTCATATAAGATATGGTATAGGATTTTATATTCGGCAGATAACAATCAAGGAGGTATTTTGATGAGAAAAAGGAGCATAGTAAGTCAGGCAGGCTTACTGGCAGTTTCCGCTCTTTTCATCTGGGCAAGCCCTTCTACTGCGAATGCGGAAGGATGGGATAACTCAAGCGGGGAGTGGAAATACCTTGATAGTGCTAACAACGCAGTGTCTGAGGCTTGGCGTAAGTCGGGAGATGCATGGTACTATCTTGGCGATGACGGTAATATGGTAAAAGATTCAATACTTACCATAGGAGATAATACATATTACCTGAATGCCGATGGTGCTATGGCAGCAAACAGCTGGATACTCACAAAGGACGAAGATGACAACGAAGGTTGGTTCTACTTCGGTTCTGACGGAAAGGCATACAAGGGTAAAGAAGGAAGAGTATACGCCCGTGAGATTGAAGGAAAGAAATATCTTTTCGATGAGAGCGGAGTAATGCTTAAGGGATTCTTTGATGCAGAGGGCAATGCGGTAGAAGATGAAAGTCCTTTTAAGTCTGCAGTATACTATTTCGGGGATGACGGTGCAATGTTTGCGGATCAGTGGATGTCCTACTCACAGGTAGGAGAAAACCCGGGATATTCAGAGCTTGCACAAAGAAACTACAATGAATATGAAGAGATGTGGCTATACTTTGGCGCAAACGGAAGAAAGTATGCGGCAAAGAGCACTGATAACTCAAAGCAAAGAGAGATAAACGGTAAAGCATATCTGTTTGATGAAAACGGTGTAATGATACCGCAGCTTTCTATAAAGAGTGCAAATGTAGCTGCAACTTCAAGCAATGCTAAGATCAAATACGGTTCACTTGATACAGACGGTGAGTTAAAGGATGGATATTGGACATTCACAGTACCGAATCAGGAGATGAGCCAAAAGGATTATGACACGGGAGAGCGCAGCTGGTTTAGAACCACAAAGGACGGCAATGTAATCAAAGATAAAATTGCTACAGTACTTGGAAGAAAGTATGCCTTTGATGAGATAGGCCGTATGCAGACAGGATTTGTTGTAATGCTTGAGGACGGTACATTCGGAATCAAATTTGATGTAGATGAGTGGACAAAGGAAGACTTCCTTACAAAGGGCACAGAATCACCTATAGCTGCAATCGACAGAGGAAGCTTATATCTGTTCGGAACAGATGAGCTTAACGACGGTTCAATGATTACCGGAGAGGTAACAGTTTCTTTAAGAGACAGCAATGCGGTATTCGGATTTAAGGATACAGGAAGAGCTATCGGAGAGAAATGTACTCTTGCAAAGAGCGGAGGCAAGTTCTACTTTAACGGATTAAGACTTGATGCGGATGCAGACCTTCATTACGGACTTGTTCGTGACAACAGAGTAGGTCATGGCGAGTATGTAGTCGTAGATGCAAACGGAAAAGTAGTGACAGGCTCAAAGATTCTAAGAGACGGAGAGGGCAACTGGATAATAGTTGAGAACTCAAAGTTTGTGGCAAGAGTAAGTGACGGTGACAGACCGAGAAAGAAAAACGGAAAGATCTATCACTATGATTCAAGTGCCAATAAGAATGACAGATGGGGAGCAGAGATCACATTTGCAACAGACGGAGCAAATAACTTGGATGGTGATTTCGTGGTCTTTGACAAAGAGAGATAGTTAGAGGAGAGATATGATAAAAAACAAATTAATAAGGAGACTAAAGCAGAGCGCTGCCGGCTTGCTTGCAGGTGCTATGGTCCTTACGGGTGTACCGCTTGGTAATATAACCTCGCAAGCTGCGGGATTATTACCGAATACGGACCTGCAACCGGGAACGAACAACAGCAATAAGTATATATCTAATGTAAGCGGTTTTTCATACGGTTCATCAGATTCCACAGCTTTTGTTTTTGGACCTTCAGCAGGCCACCAGGGAACAAACAGCTATGGTGCAGATACATATACATTTAACTTTGCAGGTGTTACAGAATCATCGACCAGAGAAAACAATACACGTGGATACTATGACAATGCACAGGCTGCAATCGATGGAACAACTGCAGCGAATGCGCCGACTATTCGTTCGGCTTTTTCAAATAACTGGTGGCATGGATACTATGCCTTCGGTAAGCCGTATCGTATAGGCACTGATGTACAGAACACAACCGGTGGTTCACCTTATGAAACAGGAAGTCCGCTTGATCCGGTGGTTAGTATTTGGTCAGGTGATGAGCCGTCTTCAGCTTCTTCCACAACCAGTGCAATTAAACCGCTGCATACTACAGGAACTCATGAAAACGGTGAGGTAATGACATTGACGGATGGTACACAGCAGGTTTACCTTCGTCAGGAGATTAAGCCTTCAGATGATGATCAGTATGTAGTTGTTCAGTATACGGTGTATAACCCAGGCACATCGACAGTGGATTTTATGGTAGGTAATGAGACCGATACCATGGTTACCAGCCAGGATGCTGTGCCTATATTCGTTACACCTCATGAGGCGGGAGGATTGTTTGAGGGAGTTCACTTCCAGAACTCTATCGGTGGTCAGTACGGTCTTACCGTATTTGATATCTATACCTCAGGTAAGGGTGCAGGTCTTGTAAAGAGAAATGCAAGTGATCCTTCCGAAAGCCGTGTATGGGCAGGTAGATGGTCATCCACTGCAGGTGTTGACCATTGTAAATGGGTATTTTCACAGAGCCGTTCGGGCTTTATAAATCCCGGAGATTCGGCAGGTTCATTTTCAACCTACTTTAACCTTTTACCGGGTGAGACAAAGATATCCACATTTATAGTATCTATCAAGCCTTCGGTTTACTATGTAAACAACGGATCAACCGGAACCGATACATCAGCGGGTGTTCCGGGATTTATGGGTAACCCTGTAGGAAGTATTGAAGATGCTGTGGCACAGATTACATCTAACCATGCAAAGAAGGCATATATCTACCTTCAATCAGATGTTACAGTTAACAGTACGGTTACAATACCGACAGGTACCGATATCACTATTCAGACAGCGGACTTTAGTGCATTGCCGCCAGGTCAAAGCTATAGTACAGGATATAATCACAATAATACACCGCCTATAAAGACGGACGGACCTGCTACTATAACAAGAGGTACAGGACTTACAGGGCCTATGTTTAAGGTAGAGGACGGCGGTTCGGCTCTTAGCTTCCGTGATGTTAAGGTTGACGGTAATTCCGCATACTTTGCAGGTACCGCTACAAAGCCTACATCAGCGTTGATAGAGGCAAGTGCAGGTACTGTAGCATTAAAGGCAGGTACTACAATATCAAATACTATAGTAGATGATGCTACTGAGGGAAGCAATACACCTTCAGTTATGGATATTTCAGGAACAGCAGTAGTTGATTTGAATTCCCCGGGTGGAACCGCAACTGTTACAGGAAATAAATCCTTAAAGAACGGTGCAGCTATAAAGATCACATCTACTTCAAATCCAAGGCTTAACGGTAGCGTAAATGTTACAGGTAATAAGATGCAGGCAGGCGATCCGGCAACAGAAAAGGATGCCAATGTATCTTTTGGTAAAAAGCCTTTCATTGTAAAGACTAATAATGAGGTCGATGCGGGAACATCGATCGGTGTGACCTTAAGTGAGAAGCTTCCTACAGCGGCAGGAATGGGAACACCTTTAATCGACTTTGAGGGAAGACCTGCATCAGGACCTGCAAACTATCCTTATTCGGTAGCCAACTTCAGTGCCGATGCTACAGGTCAGAATATAGTAATAGGTGATGAGGCGAGTTCGGTTACAGGAGAGCCTAATACAGTAGTACAGAATCAGAATGTTATCTATGTAACAACCGAGATAAAGGATATGATTCTTACTTATGTAGATGAGAACGGAACCAGTATACCTTATGCAAACCTTAATGTACCTAATGTACCGGGACCGGGTGGAACACCTGTGCCTGCTATAGATGCAAACCCGTTCCAAAAATCATATGCGGTAGGTAAGTCGATTGAAATACCGCTATCATCACCTACAGGATATGTATTTGATGCAGTTGATACTTCAAACGGAGCACTTCCTGCAGGAGTAACTGTGGATACAACAGGTAAGCTTACAGCAACAATCCCTAACCAGGATTTAAATATAACAATTAAGTTAAAGAGAAATGAAGTTCGTTACAAATTTGATACACAGGGCGGAAATACAGTTACGGATTTGGTAGAGCCTGTAACCACAGGAGCATCAGTTCTTACATTGCCGACACCTGTAAAGAGCGGATATGTATTTAACGGATGGAATTCATATGTAGATGTAGACGGAAGCGGAGGCTTTAATACAGGTGATACGGATAACGGTGCATTTGGAGCATTCCCTAACCCTGCAACACCGGGAGTAACACTTCTTTATGCAAAGTGGACACCGGGAACAACACCTTATGCTGTAACAATTACACATAAGAATGCGAATCCGGCACTTCCTGTTACATTTGGAACAGATACACAAAACTATACACTTACACAACATGTAACAACAGATCCGCTTGTACCTACACCGGGTATACCGGGATATATCTATGACACGGCAAGCAGATTACCTGCAAGCCAGGGAACACTAAACCTTGCAAACGGTCATTTTGATCTTCCGAGCATGCCTGCAATGGGAGTCAGCGTAAACTATCGTTACAAAGTTGATGTAAACACAACATTTAACTATACAGTTCGTCATCAAGACACATCAGGAAATCCTATAGCAACAGGTGTTACAGCAGTACCAAAGAGAGCCGAGCAGACAATCTCAGCTGCAGCACAAAACATTGCGGGATTCCAGTTTGACCACTATGATATAACAACAGGTGAAACACCAAACCCTGCAGCATATGTATTGGGATTGTCAACACCGGGATTTATGTTAGTGGATAACAGAACAACAGACGGTGTATTCTCAGGATATATGCCAAACCAGGATGTAGTAATCACATATGTATATGTGCCTGATTCCGCATCAAATCTTATAAAGAGATACTATGACAGACTTACAGATGTAATGCTTGCAAGTGAGATAGATCAATTAGCTCCGGGTGGAAATATAACAACAGGAGTACCTGCTCTTGGAACAACAACAGGAGATAAGATCTATGGATATACATGGGTAAGCGGTTCATCAACAATAGATATGAACCCTGCAGGCCTTGTAACAGTAAATAATGCAAATGGTGATGTAGCGGGAACAATGCCTTCATTACCACCTTCAAGTCCTACAAGAGTAGACTGGAAGCTTGATCATGATGCAAGTAAGTGGAAAACAGTAGACTTTGTAGTATCAACAGTTTACAGCAACGGTACATTAACATCGCCAACACCACAGGAAATACTTGTAAGTGACGGCACAGCTGCAGGAGATGCGGTAGCATATACCTTTAATAAGATAAAGGCACTTGGATATGTACCTAATGTAACACCGAATCGTTATTATCAATTTGATGGCTGGTTTGAGGATGATGCATGTACAATCCCTGTAAATGCAACCAAGTTCTGGTCAACAAATGATCCAAACCCAATCAAACTATATGCAAAATTTGGAGAGAATCCAAATGAGTGGTTTGATATCAACTTTGCATCAGGAACAAACGGATCAATATCAGCACCGGCTACATTACATATACCTTATGATTATACATGGGGTCAGATAACAGGCCAGTTGCCGACACCAATACCTGTAGCAAACTACTTATTTAACAGCTGGAAGGATGCATCAGGAACACAGATGCAGACAAGCAGCACATTAACAAATCATGCAACCTATACTGCAACATTCAGTATGGACCCTAACACATGGGGAACAAACACAGGACATATCACACCTTCAGGTCGTATAGGAAATGACGGAAGCGGTGAGATAGTAATAGACGGAACAACCCCCGGAAATGTATATGTAATCAGTGACATGAATGGAAACATCGTGGCAGTGGTACCGGGAGAGAGTGTAGGAAACAGGACAATAGTTCCGAACCTTATACCGGGAGCACATTACAATGTACAGGAGGGAACACCTGATACACAAGCAACAGTAGGTCAGCCTGTATCAAGCGTAACAGGAACATCAGTATCAGCACCACAGGATGTATATGTACCGACAGTAGATAATAACTACAATGTAGGATATGATCCTGAGAATGACGGAATGGCACAGATAGTTATTAATCCGGCAGATCCTGATGCAGACTATGCACTTATCGATGAGAACGGAAATGTAGTACAGTATCCCGGAAGTGATAACGGATGGATGACACCTGTAGGAAGCAATCCGTCAACAGTAACATTTAATAACTTAAATCCAAATGAGACTTACACGGTAGTGGCAAGAAAGAAAGGCAATTCAGCACTTTCAGATCCACTCTTAAAGCTTGCAGACGGAAATCAGATAGTAGCAAATCCGGGAGATCTGGCAGATGCACCTAAGTATGTAGTAGAAACCAGAAACGGAAGTATAGTATCTGTAGGGGCAGCAGCAGTAGGAAGTGATGCATTTGGAGAGGCAAAGGCAGGAGATGAAGTAGTTATCCATGCTGAAGCGGTTGACTCAAACGGAAAGAACTTTAAGTACTGGCAGGTACTTGCAGGAAGAGCTGTAGGAGTTAGCGGAAATATAGCACAGACAGACTATACATTTAAGCTGTCAAATTCAAATATTGTTCTTAAGGCGGTATATGAACCTGTTAAGATAGCAGGAGATGATGCGGATCTTACAGAAACAATAAGAGGTGGAAGTCTCGGAGAGTTCGGACTTGAGCCAAGTCAGATACCGGCACTTGCAAACGGTCTTACAACACCGCTTGACAGATCACTTATCGGTGTAAACGGTGCAAATGTGGAATATAAGGTAGTATTCAATAAAAGAGATGCAAAATCAAATGAAAAGACAGCTGTAAAGCCTGTATCGGTATCGGGTATAGATCACTCGGAAGCACATACGGTAGCATACAGTTTGGATATTCAGCTTGAAAGATATGTAAACGGAAGACTTGTAAATAACGGAATACTTGCAAGCGCATCAAATGCGACAGTAGACGTTATAGCACAGCTTCCTGCAGAGGATATCGATCAGCTTGATTATCAGATCTTTGATGTAACACCTGACAGTGCAGGAAATATAAATCCTTTAGAGATAGCAATTACAACAGATGTAGCAAACAATGCCGGACTTATTAAGTTCACAGGTAATTTACTCCATACATATGTAGTTGTATACTCAAAGACATTCAAAGTAACATTTGTAGATAATAAGCCTGTACTTGATCATTTACACTTAAATGATACAAGCAGAAACTTCTATAAGAAGTTTAAGGTAAGAAGAAAAGAGAATGTGGAAGACAGCTATTACGCAAGTGATTATGCTGTAGTAACCGCGTATGCACAAAATGATGTAGCACATGGACTTGTAAGTCCGTTTGAGGACATCTATGGTGTACAGTATGACTATGTAAACTGGTCAAAGAAGGAAGACAAGCTTTCAGTATACGAGACAACAAGTCCTGTAACAAAGAGAGTGATTGCATATGCATACTATTCCGATAACAGAAAAGAAGTAGCAAAGGCAAGAGTAGACCTTGGAAATACCATAGAAGAGGCAAAACTTCTTATAGGTGATCCATATCTTAAGCTTGGAGAGATCGATGAGATCAATGAAGCAATCGCACATGCACTTGAGACCTTAAGACAGGCAAGAGATCTTGTATCTCCTGACGGAACAACCTACTTAAGACAGGCAAACTATGCAGAACTTCAGCAGGCAATAGATGCCCTTAGAAGAGTTATCGACAAGTACTTAGGAAAGTCAAGTGACAGAGAAGATGCAAGAAACAGAAAAACCGGCGGAGCAAGCGGCGGTGGAAACACTTCATCAGGTAGAGGAAGTAAACTTTTAACACCGGGAGAGAAGTCAACCCAGAACACCGCAAGACATGAGGGAAGTAATACAAGAGCATTCGTGCTTGGAGTAGACGGTTCATGGGAGAGAAATCCTGTAACAGGAGGCTGGTCATTCGTACTTAACGGAGGAACACCTATCAATGATATGTGGGGAATGATATCCTTCACAGACAGTACAGGAAAGAAAGTATCCCGCTGGTATTACTTTGACGGACAGTCAACCATGGCAACAGGTTGGGTATATGACTCAAAGAATGGAAACTGGTATTATATGAATACCACAGAAGGTCCTGAACTTGGCCAGATGGTAACAGGTTGGGTAAGGGATCCAAAGACAAATAAGTGGTATTACATGAATGAAAACACAGGTATCTTAACAACAGGATGGCTCTTAAATAAGCAGGATAACAGATGGTATTATCTTGATAATAACGGAGAAATGCTTGTTGGATGGCATAATATAGGTGGAAAGTATTATTACTTTAACACAAATGCACCACAGGATACCTATGTATGGGATGCAAATGCATTCAAGTGGAACTACTTGAACAATAGCCAAAGACCATATGGATCTATGTATGCCGGAGAGCAAACACCTGACGGATATACAGTAGATGCAAGCGGTGCTTGGAACTAAGTGACATAGGAGAAGAAATGAAAAGAAAGACAATAAAAGCAAAGATAGCTGCTGCATTGTCTGCGAGTATGGTAGCCACCGTACTCGCACCGGCAATGCCGGCAATGGCGGCTACACCGGGACCGGATGCTAACGGATTTAAGATAGACTTTAGATCAAAGAATGAAGCTAAGGTACCTTTTGTCAAGGATTTGTTTATAGCCGGAGGTACAGCGGGAACGGAGATTACAGCTGACTATAAGGGTATGAAATATGAAGGTACAGATAAGGTATTATATCTTCCGTATTTTGATACAACAGGAGCCTTTGTGGAAGCTAACGCCCCTACCGCATCATTAGATGCTCCGGGAACTGAGGCAGCACAGAGCTGGGCAACAGATCTTGGTCTTGACGGATATAAGATAACAGGCTATGTGGATGCTCCTGCAAACGGAAGAAATACAAAGGCGGTAAACCCTGCAAGATTCCCGATGACAGGTTTAACCTATTATGCAACATTGGGACCTGATCCGTCTAAGACATTTAATTATGAGGTAAAGCATAACTATGAAACAGGTACAACATATATACCGGGTATCAGTAACGGTGAGATAGAGGATAATGTTGCAAAGCCTGTATTGACACCTGTAACAAATGCAATACCGAAAAATGTCCCGGGATATAAGGTAAGTCGTGTAGTGGCAACAGTCGGAACTGAGACTCTTGGTACTTCACCGCTTCCATCACTTTCATCAAACCTTTATATTACATCTGATAAGCGTGTTTCAGGTGTAACTACAAATAAGCCTTTTAAGGCTGATTATTACTATGATAGAGATACATCCAAGAACTTTAATATCAGAGTATTTGATGCAAAGTATAGAAGTTCGGCAGATATAACGGCAGGAAATGCTCCTGAGACAAATCAGCAAAGATCAAGTGCAAATATATCAGCACCTGTTTTAACCGATGTGGCAAGCGGTACATATAATGTATCTGCAAACACAGGTATAATAGGTGATGGAAGCAGTGCCGATCAGACTATGTATATACTTGACAGTACAAACCCTGTAACTATCACATATGCAAAGGGAAAACCTGCTGCAACTGCAGGAACGGATATTTCAGGTGATACTATAGCAGTAGGTCAGTTTACAAGTGACGGAACAGGAACAGGAACAGGTAAGGTTATAAAGACAATCATACCTGCAGCCGATGTTGCAGGCGCTTACACCTCACTCACACCTGATGCTTCATCTACAACAGGTGGAGCACATCCAAGAAACACATTTAAACTTACAGGTAATATGCCAAACCAAAACGTAACTGTTACATATAATTATGTTCCAAACCCTGCATTTACAACCAATATAAGGGTAATGTATGTAGATCAGCTTGGAAATAATATAACAGATAAGGTGGTTACAGCATTAGGTCTTGGAGCGGAGCCTTCAGGAGCGGGAGTTCCAAGAACATTCTATAAGGAAAATGTGGCAGCACCTACATATATTTATGTAAAGGCTAATACTCTTCAAACAGGAGAGACAAGCTACAACCTTGATATACCTGCACCTGTACTTGATACATACGGCGGAAGCCCTGCTGTAACAGGTGTATCAAATCCGAAGATCACAGCGGATGATCCTACAAGCTGGAGCGGTTCATATACAACAGCACTTGACAATACATTCCAGGCAAGCTGGTCACAGTCAAGCCCTAAGTTTACTGTAAATACAACAGGACCACTTAGAAGCCAGATAGTATATGTAACATACGAGCAGGATCCGGGAAGCATCGCTTACCTTGCATACAGTGCAGGAACAGGCGGTGATTTAAAGACGGTAGTAGCGGGAAATACAGTTGATTGGGATCCTACAGCACCGGGTCAGTCTATACCGAATGTAACAAAGCAGAACATACAGCCTGACGGAAGTTATGATGTGGTAATTGATCCAAACAGTGCAACATCTCCTACCAAGATGCCTGATGCAGTACCAAACCAGGGATACTCAAGTGCAACATGGTATTATGGAACAACAGCGATAACATCATTCCCGACAACATTACATATACCTGCAGGAAGCAGCACAGTAGTATTGATGGCTAAGTTTGAAAAGAACCCTGCAAACTGGGTAACATATAACTTGGCGGCAGGAAACAACCATGTACAGTTATTACTTGGAACAAGTGAAGATGTTTTAAATATTGATGCATCAGGAAATCCAAGAGCGATAACCTTAGGAGATCTCCAGAGCGCAGCACTTGGAAGCGGTGTAATGGTAGATTCAGGATATACAATCAAGTGGTTTGATCAAAGCTGGAATGAGATTGATTACACAACAGATATAACAGCCCTTGCGGGACAGACATTGACAGCGCTTGGTGTAAGTATAACACCTGCAAGTGTATATCAGCCGACAGTAACAGGAGAACTTGATCCTACAACAGCAGCACCGATGCTTTCAATCGATCCGAGTTCACCGGCATCAATCGATCCGACACTTCAGTATATAGTTACAGATCCTTCAGGAAATGTAGTAAAGGTAGTATCAGGAAGCCGGTTATTATCAACAGGCGGACAGATAACAGATCCGGCATTTGCACCGGGAAATACATATAATGTATCGGTAGCACCTGCAACAGCAACAGGAATTGCAGTTGGAAGTCCAATTCCTTCAAGTGCGGGAGCGGGAGCACCGGGAACAGCACAGATACCTGTAGCATTAACCCCACAGGTAACAGAGGATAGTGCAAATCCGGGAAGAGCAGTGATTACAATAACTCCTACAACAGCAAATACAGACTATGCCTTGGTAGATCCTTCAGGAAATGAAGTGTATCCGTTTACAACACCAAGTGCACCGGGAGCACCTGTAGTATTTGGTAATCTTGATCCAAACACAGTATATCGTGTAGTACCGAGAACAACAGGTACAAATGCAACACCTGCAAGCAGAATAGCAGACGGAGCTGCACTGCCTGTAGATACAGCAAACGGTGGACTTACAGTAACAGCATTTGATGTTACAGTGTATATTCCGGGAGGAATAGCGGCAGATCCTTCACCAATCAAGGTTGATGGAGTAATAAAGAGCTCATTAAATGATTTGAAGAATCTAAGAAGAGGAGCTTTAGTAGAGATAATGGCTCAACCACTTGATATAAACGGAAACCTGTTTAAAGAGTGGCAGGCAATTACAGGAATTGGAAACTCAGATTTATCATTCCCTACAGGAGCGGGAAGCGGAAGAGTGGTATTTACAATGCCAAATCGTCCGGTAACAATCCAGCCTCTATATGATAACAATCAGAACTGGTCAACTCAGTACAATGACAACATAGGTTCAGGTAAGCAGATATCAGCAGGTTTCCCTGTAACAATAGCAGATACCGGAGATTTCCGTATCCTTATCGAAAAGGATAATGTACCTGCAGCAACACTGGATGCAGTGGTAGATCATCTTTCTGACAGCACCTTCAAAGGAATATTCCAGATGAAGATAGTTGTACAAAAGAAGGATAGTGCAGGAAACTGGCAGGATTATACAGATCCAAGCGGAAATCCGATACCGTTAAGTACAGATATCGTAACAGGCGCATTGATGGCAGTATCAAGAGAATACAGATTCTTTGAGGTAGGCTCAATAGCAACCCCATCAAGTGCAGGAGCTGTAACAATAAGTGACATTAATGTACCTGAGATTAAGGCATCAAATGCATCAAACTATCAGGGACAGTTCACACAGACACTTGAGAGTGGAAAGATGTATGTATTTGGATACACATCACTTATTAATGCTTACAAGGTAACAGTAAAAGATGCAAGAGATAATTCTATAGTAACAAAACTTACTATAGGAAGCACAAATACAGTTAATGACTATGCATCAATGTATGCAAGTGCAATACAGGCAGACTATATAGATAATGACGGTATTACATGGCATTATGAGGGATTAAGTAAGGAAAGAGCAAGATATGATGCTTATGATCCGACTCTCAGAGTGACAGCAGATGAGACTATCTATATCTATTACTCAAATGATAAGGAAGCACGCAGAAAAGCGGAGAGCGACTTAAAGGCAGGAATCCAGAATGCTATAAATCAGTTATCAAAGATAACAGATCCTGCAAAGAGAGCGGCACTGCAGGCAGCAATCGATGCTGCACAGGCAGTTGTTGATAAGATGAACAGAAAGTCATCTACAGCAGAGCTTATAGCTGCACTTGATGCATTAAATCAGGCAGTAAAAGATGCGGGCGGAAAAACATATGAACCTGACAACAACAAGGGCGGCGGCGGAAGCCGTGGCGGTCGTGGAGGCTCAGGTGGCGGAAGCTCAAGCGGCTCAGGTAAGAGAGTCAATTACGATACCAAGATCCTTACAGTAGGTCAGGACGGTAATTGGGAGCTTATAAATCCTGATGAAGCTGCAGGAAACCTTAATAAGAGTAAATGGAAATTTAACTTAAAGACCGGCGGCAATGCTAAGGGATGGGCTTATTTAAGCTATACATTCGAAGGCAAGACAAAGTCTGAGTGGTATCACTTCGGCGAAGACGGTGTAATGAATTCAGGATGGTTTGTAGAGAATGGCAGATGGTATTATCTGTCAATGGATCACAACGGATTCTACGGAGAAATGATCAGAGGATGGCATTTTGACGGAGCCGACAGCAAGTGGTATTATCTTAACCCAAGCAACGGTTCAATGCATACAGGCTGGTTAAAGGATGGAAATGAGTTCTACTATTTGAATCCTACAGCACAGCAGCAGACTTGGTTCTATGATAATGAAACAGACAGATGGAATTTCGGTAATGTTAATTCAAGACCATATGGTTCAATGTATCAGAACGAAACAACACCTGACGGTTATACTGTAAATGAAAACGGAGCTTGGAGATAATCTATAAATTTAGATAATCTTTAGTTTCAAAAACAATGGGGAGGTGCTTAGGCACCTCCTTATTTAGTGCAAAAAGCATAGTTAAATTTAATATATTTTTAGTTATCACGATATTGAAAAATTGATAATAAATACTTATAATAGAGCTAAATAGTTTTAAAACAATAAAACTTAGCTCTATTTTTATGCATAAACTAGGAGTTCTTTGTAATTTATATGACATTATAAATGTATTTAGGGGGTATTTATGAAGATAGGTTTTTTAAAGGCTATATCAATAGCTACAGTAGCAGGTTTATTGTTAACTGCTTGTTCGGGAGCTTCACCGGATAGTAAAAGTCCTAAGAATAGCAGTGAGACAACATCAGAGTCAAATAAAGAGGCTGATAGCGGTGAAAATGTCACATTAAAACTTTATGCGAATTATTCTGATGACCAGGAAAAGGATACACTTGACCGGGCAATTGAGGCAATGAAGAAGGAAATGCCGAATGTAACCGTAGAGATTGAACCTGCATCACAGGATGACGGACAGAAGTTAAAGACTTATGCCGCATCAGGCAATCTACCTGATATTTTCAAGTCTGACGGAGTGGATATTGAGATATTAAATAAATCGGGTACTTTATTACAACTGGATGAATATGCTAAGGAGGCAGGGATTATAGACGATATAGCGGATGCATATAAGGATGCTTTGTATATGTCCGACGGTCATATATATGCTGTACCATGGCAGTCACCTTGGGTAAACTCTTTTTATGCCAATAAAAAGGTATTTGAGGAGAATGGTGTAAAGATTCCGGAAAACTATGATGAGTTTTTGACTGCTGTTAAGACCTTCAATGAAAAGGGAGTTTTGCCTTATGCACTATTTGGCAAGGAGAAACAGTGGTGTTTACATCTGTATGATATCATGGTTACCAGAAAAGCACCTGACGGCATAAAAGGACTTGATGAAAATACAGCCAAGGCAGGTGATGCAGATTATCTTGAGGCTGCAAATAAGCTTATCGAGCTTGTAAATGCAGGTATGCTTTCAAAAGATGTGTTTAATACAACTTATGATCAGGCAAAAGCACTTTTTACATCTGATAAATGTGCTATGTTTATGACAGGTACATGGGCACTTAACGGACTTGAGCAGGAGATGGGGGACAATCTTGTACTGATGTATTATCCTTTGGCGGCTGCAGGAAGCGAAGAAGAGGCAAGATGGAATATGAGCGGAGGCTACAGTCAGGGAGGCTTTTCGGTTCCGGAGTACAGCAAAAATAAAGAAATAGCGGCAAAGTATGCAGTACTTCTTTCAAGAAAGGTAAATGATGCCTTTGTAGCGCTTGAGGGCGGAACTTCCATATATAAGGATTCACCTAAGTCTGAGACGGAACTTGGACCTGTGATGAGTCAGTATATTGAGGACACAAAAAACTTTAAATCCATGTCAAAGTTTGACTGGAATCTTTCAAATCAGGAGCTTAAGACAGTTATGGAAGATAAGGCACAGGAACTTTTGACAGGAACTATAACAGCAGAAGATTTTGCAAAGGAAATTGATGCGGCAATAGAAGAGACCAATTAGAGTTAAATGAAAAATATATTTAAAAATAAAATTGCCATATTTGTTTTTATTTTTCCCACATTGTTAATATATACAGTGGTGGTTTTCTATCCGATTGTACAGACCTTGGTCAAGAGTCTGTACAATTGGGATGGAATAAATCTTGGTAAATTTGTGGGATTAAAGCATTATATAAAGCTGTTTACAAGAGATTCTACATTTAGAGTTTCCATTATAAACGGCATTATCTATCCTACAATTACAGTACTTTATCAGATAGGGCTCGGCACAGTTATAGCATTGGTGCTTTCATCAAAAAAAATAAAGGGTTCAAGGATATTCAGATCAATATATTTTATACCCAGTACTTTATCGACTGTAATAGTATGTAAGTTATGGCTGGCTATGCTTGCAAGTGATCAGAGCAATGTAGGTCTTATAAACAGAATTTTTGGTTTATTAGGTATAAATTACTCACAGAACTGGCTTTCAAGCGGATTATCCGCAATTATAGTTATGGCACTTCTTACAGCATGGCAGGGTATCGGAAATACTATATTGCTTATATATACGGCGATAAAGAGTATACCGCAGGCATATTATGAGGCGGCTATGCTTGACGGAGCTACAAGCTTTAAAGCGCATATACATATTACGATACCGCTTCTATCAGAGACATATAAGCTTCTTTTGATATTGATTATATCGGGAGGGCTCAGAGCATTTGATCATATGTATATAATGACGGGCGGAGGTCCGGGAAATGCCACTTCCACATTGACATATATGATGTATAAGAGCGCCTATATGAACGGAAATTTCGGATATGCCTGTGCGATAGCGGTGACTCTGGTTTTGGAATGTTTACTGTGCACATTGATTATAAACAGATTTGTGGCAAGAGAGAGAATAAATTTTTAATCTTATATGAAAAAGATATTTAATATAATAAAAACTGCAATAATATATATATTATTGATTTTATATGCGATTTTTGCCGCCTATCCGCTTGCCTGGATGGCATTTAATTCACTAAAAAACAATGAGGAGATTTTTTCAACAAATCCTTTCGGCTTCCCGAAAGTATTAAGATTTGGAAATTATGTGAAAGCCTGGCTGGAGTATGATGTAGTAAGATACTTTACCAACAGTATTATTGTAGCGGCTTTTGTTATCTTCTTTACGATATTTTTTGCGATGATGTTTGCTTATGCGATATCGAGAATGGATTTTAGAGGCAGCAAATTTATAAAAAATTATGTAAGTCTGGGTATGTTTATACCGGTACAGATAGTGCTTATACCCTTAGTAATACTTGTAAGGGATTTGCATGCAGGTGATACCTTGATTTCACTTATATTGCCCTATGTGGCATTTGAACTGCCCTTTATTATCACTATTTTTTATGGGTATTTAAGAAGTATTCCTTTTGAGATGGAGGAGTCGGCAGCTATTGACGGGGCAAGTGTTTATACTACATTTTTTAAAATAATAGTACCTCTTATGAAGCCTGTAATAGTTACCTGCGGTTTGTTTGTGTTGCTGTTTTCATGGAATGAATTTATTATTGCACTTGTTGTTATAGGAAAACAGTCGCTCAATACATTGCCTATCGGACTTGTAAAGTTTCAAGGGCAATTTTCTACGGACTGGGGTGCAATGGCTGCATCTTTGATGATTTCAAGTCTGCCAACCTTGATACTATATGTGATATTCAGTAAGGAGATAGAAAAGGCAGTCAGTTATGGTGCCGGAATAAAGGGATGATATGAAGGATGATTTAAGTAAGGCAGGAGTAATAGGCTGGGATAGCGACAATGAGAGTGTAATTTGTTATTTAGAGGGTGGCTTCTTTATAAGAGACGGCAGAAATATTCTTGTGGAGTTTGAAATAGGCAAAAAGGCAAAACAAATTGATTGGTACAATGAAGAAGGCTTTTTACCATGTCTTGTTACCGAGTTTGAATATGATGAATGTGATATCAAAATAAAGCATTTTGCAGATAAGATCTCTGTAAATAACAGAGATTATGTGGCAGTATACAGCAGGGTGGAAATAAAAAATAATTCTGATATTTTAAAGCATATAGATATAGGAGCACCAAAGGAGCTTATTGTTTTGAATAATGTACCCGAAGCTGTTTTGCCAAATGAAAGTGCAGCTCATGATTTTGTGATAATATCGGACAGATTTGGAAATCTTTATGGATTGCCAAGTGATGATGAACTTATCGGTCTTGGAGGATTTGATACTCACTTCAACCATATGAGAGAGTATTGGCTTCATGAGCTTTCAAATATTGCGGATATTGAATTGCCGGATACAGAACTTATAGAGAGTTATAGGGCAAATTTTATTTATACTCAGATTATAAAAAATAAATATGATCTATATGTAGGTGCAAATGGGTATGAAGAGGTTTTTGATCATGATGCTATAGGGATTTTGGTGAATCTGTTTACACAGGGGTATTTTAAAGATGCCGGTATTTTACTTTCAAATCTGAAATCTCAGATTCAATATGATGATGCAAAGTTTAAAATTTCATGGCCGTTTGCGCTGTATTATTTAAAAACAGGTGATAAAGATATTTTACTTGAAAATTTTGATAAATTAAAATATTTTGCCCATGAGATAGAAAAGGATATTGATGAAAAAGGTATTATAAAACAGACTTGGGATATTGACAGGAACGGGTACTGGACTGTGGATAACTGGTCCGCACTTTTAGGGCTTTGTGCATATATGTATATAGCAAAGGTACTGGGTGAAGAAAATGAGTATGAGTTTGCAAAGAGCCTGTATGACGGATTACTTTTAAATGCCGACAGGACAATAAGTGAAACAGTAAAAAAATATAAGCTTGATTATATCCCCGCATCAATGACTGAGAGCAATGATAATAATATTTGCAAAAAACCCCGAAATACAAATTGGGCATCTATGTTCCTGTTTGGAAGATGGGCATGGGACGGCTATCTTTTTGATGCAAAACAGTATGGATATATGATTGATATGATTGATGCCACCTATGATTATGGATTAAAAAGAGGAAGGGAAGCGGGATTATTTCCACATTCCTTTGGCGGCGGAAGCTTTTCAGACAGTATAGGCTCTTATAATGCAGGTCTTGCGGCTACAGGTCTTAGAGGGAAAAAATACCGATGTGAGGGGATATATGCATATCAGGCGATGTTAAGCTATGGGCAAAGCGGGCCGTATAGTTTTTGGGAAAGTGCGGGAGAACCTGTAAAAGAAAAATGGAGTGGATATCATCCTGTAAGCGGTGACGGAAGTTGCCCGCATATGTGGGGGCAAAATCTGGCATCAAAGGTGCTTTTAGAAAGTCTTATCGCACAAAAATATGATAAAAGCTTGCTGATAGGCAGAGGTATACCTGAGGAATGGCTTTATCCGGGTAAGAAAATAAGAGTGGATAATTTTCCGATACAGGATAACAAAAGATTCGGCTTTGAAATGGAGGCATTAAATAATAATATACTATGCTTTAAGTTTAGAGGTGAGCATGAAGGAATTATTATAGATATACCATGTTTTTTGGAAAATATTGATTATGTAAGCGAAGGTATAAAAGATAATGGCAGCGGCAGAATCATTTTAGATAAAAATATAACCGAGTTAAAGGTAAGGCTTATCAGTATAAACTTTTCCAAAAATATTTTGTATAGGAAGGGCGTAAGGTCAAATATGAGACCTTCAGATGACGGTAACTTTTTGAACTGTACAAATGGAAGTTTAGATGATTTTACAATGTCTGATTCACCGGGTAATCATTATATTTTGGTGGATATAGGTAAGCCTGTGAAGGTCAATAGAATATGTGTATTTACAGATGATTATAAATATGCCAAAAAATTTAATATAGATTTTTCAGTAGATGGAAAGGAATATATTACTTATATAGAGGAAAATAAAAATAACGGAAAGCCGAAATCCTATATATTTGAAACTGCAATAACCAGATATATAAGATACACTCCCCTGGAGAGTGTAGGAGAGGATGAAAAGGGCGGACATAGATTAAGCTCTATAGAATGTTATTATGATGAGGTGTAGTATGAGAATTGCTTTTTTACATAATGCACTCGGGAAAACGGACGGTGTTTCCCTGGAAGTGGACAAATGGAGAGAGGTATTAAGAAGGCGGGGGCATGAAGTCTTTTATATTGCCGGTAATGAGAGAGATGATATTTTATGTATTCCGGAATTATCCTTTTATCATCCTCAGACAAAGAAGGAAATAGAAAATGCTACGGTAGCCTTAAGAGATTATAAGGATGGCAAAGAGCTTTTAGAGGATATAAATAAAAGTGCGGATATTATAAAAACTCAATTATTTAATATAATAAATGAGAATAAAATTGAGCTTATTATTCCAAATAATCTGATGAGTGTGGGATATCATATAGCCGCATTAAAGGCGATATACGAGATTATAGAAAAAACAGGTATAAAAACAATATGTCATAATCATGATTTTTATTTTGAGGACAGTGGAGAGGTTATTCAAACCTGTAAGGAAGTTGAGGATATGCTGGAAAAGATGGCACCTCCGGATTTGGCGAATGTTGAAAATCTTGTAATAAATAAGATAGCAAAAGCAGCCTTATTTAAAAAGAAAAATATATCGGCAAAAGTAGTGCCTAATGTGTTTGACTTTGATATGAAAGCCTGGAGCAGTAATGAGTATAACAGTGATTTTTTAGAGGCTTTTAATATCGGAAAAAATGATCTTATATTTTTACAGGCTACCAGAGTAATGGACAGAAAGGGCATAGAGCTGGCAATTGATATTATAGGAGAGCTAAACAGGCATAAAGACAGACTTATAGGTAAGCGGCTGTATAATGGAAAAATGTTTAATGAATCCGGCAGTATAATTTTACTCTGTGCAGGGATAGTGGAAAACTTCGGGATTTCATCAAAATATGTGGATAACTTAAAGAAAAGAGCCGTGGAAAACAATGTGGATATACGCTTTATAGGTGAGAGAGTATCACATTCCGGGGCTATAAAAGATAATAAAAAGATATATTCACTTTGGGATGCCTATGTATATGCGGATTTTGTCACATATCCAAGCATTTGGGAGGGATTTGGCAATCAATTTATAGAGGCTGTTTTTGCAAAACTGCCTGTTATTGCCTTTGAGTATCCTGTATATAAATCTGATTTAAAGGAGAAAGGATTTGATATAGTAAGTCTTGGTGATAAATATATAAAGGATAATAACTTGATAAATATTGAAAATAAGGTGATAGAGGATGCTGCAGACAGGGTAATTGATATACTTACAGATAGCGGTAAGGCAAAAGAAATAATTCAAAAAAATTATGATATAGCAAGGGAAAACTATTCCTTTAAAACATTGGAAAATATAGTAAAGGAATTTGGATTATAATTTAAGGAAAGTTTTATTAAAAACTATAAATAACTGAGAGGATTTGTCATGAGTAAAGCGGACATTAAAAGTATTGAACAAAAGCTGGAGCAATTATCTGCCTTTGACGGCATTGTACTTGCGGTTTGGGGAATGAAGCCAAATTATAATAAAGAAAAATTTGTTGTAAATTTTGATATAAGTATTGATCTTATTTTCGATTTGCTGTCATTTACAGAATATGATTTCGAAAAGGGGATCTATGATCCGGATGTAAGCGATATTTTTATTATAAATACTTTCTATGATTGTCTAATGAATTTTTCGGAAATGACAGTGGAGTATTTAGGTGAAAATGAAATAGATATATATGTACCGGTGGAAGATGCCTTTGCAAAACTTGAAATAAGAGATATAGAATATTCTAATATAGTTGTGGACAGCTATAAAAAGGTGGCTTCAAGCAGGGGTGAAAAACCTGTTAAGATAGGTATCTATAATTTTGATACAATGAAATATGAGAAATTTCCACAGGAATTTGTAGCAGACGATCCGAAGTTTTATTTTATGGGATAAATTTTATTATTACAGCAAAAAAGGCTTTTTTAAGCCTTTTTTGCTACACTGTCACGAACAATTAAGTTTCCGGTAATCAAGGTTTTTGCCGATTTGATTTTCCTGTCTTTTTTCATTTTTAAAAGTTTTTCTACGGCAAGTTTGCCGATTTGATTTCTTTGTACATGTACCGTAGTCAGTGCAGGAGATGATACCGCCGAATACGGTATATCGTCAAAACCTATTATAGATACATCTTTTGGTATCTTTATTCCCTTTTCCTTTAATGCCTTTATAGCTCCGAGTGCAAGTGTATCATTGTCTGCAAAAAAGCAGTCAGGCAGGGTGGATATATTATCAAGTTGTATAAGCATATCATTATATGCACCTACCATGGTAGGAGAGATCATATAAGTATGTTCCTTTATATAGTTTAAATTCAGCCTTTCCACGCTTTCCATGAATCCTTTTTTCCTAAGTTGAAAATTTTCAGAATAAACATTTCCGCCTATATATCCGATACTCTGATGTCCACATTCTTTTAGATAGTTTATTGCAATATAAACATTTTCTTCATTGTTCATACAGACACTGTTGCAAGAGGTGTACGGGCATATATTGTCTACAACTACATATGGAATGGAAATGGAGGCAAACAGCGGGTATAAATCCGGAGTGAATTCCGTGCCTATCAGTATAATACCCTCATAGGGACTTAGATCCGTTTCCGCCAAAAACTTTTCAAATCCCTCTTTATATACTCTTAAAACCATATTCAGGTTTTCTTTTTGCAGTCTGCTTTCTATGGCATCAAGTATACTTGCTATAAAGCCTTGGTTTTCCTCCACAAATACACCGCTTCTATAATATTTCAGAACCAGCACATTCTTCTTTTCTTTTTCTGTAAGTTTCTTCCTTTGTTTCGGGTAATAGTTGTACTCCTTTATGGCTGACAGTACCTTTTCCCTTGTTTCTTTGCTGACACCTTTTTTTTCATTTATGACTATGGAAATTGTGGCAGGAGAAACATTTATCAGTTTTGATAACTCTCTAATTGTCATAGTATTCTCCTAAAATATTGTTCACTAAACAATAATTATTTTCACTAATCATAATACTATTTCAAAAATATATTGTCAAATGGGAACAGATAAAAATTCCTGCTTTGAACTGTTTAGAGAGTAATCAAAGGATTTAGTTTTAGTAAATATATACTATAAAAAATTTTATTTTTAGTTATAAAAAAATATTAACTGTTCTGAATTTAAGTTTATTAAACGATAAAATATTTTAAAAATCAGGTAATATACTATATGCACAAAAATAATTCTAAAATATGTACAATAGGTAGAAATGACCGGACTGTATTGACTTTTGCAAACAATAATATTATTGTTTATATAAACGATAGTTCTTGATTTGTTAAAAATTTAGTAAACAAAGGAGGATGTATGAGAAAATTCAAGAAGTTAGTTAGTGCGTTGTTAATTGGTGCAATGGTCAGTGCTCCACTAATCGGATGTGGTGGAGGAGCAACAAAGAGTGCTGATAATGCCGGTTCCACTGTAGCGGACAGTAAGACTGCAGACAGTAAGGCTGATGACAGTAAACCTACAGATGCAAGCAATCCTGTAGCAGGCAAGAAAGTGGCTTATATTATGATTATGCCTTCGGCTACTATTTTCCAGATGTGGAAGGATTCCTGCAAGAAGCTTTGTGATGAGCTTGGTGTACAGTTTGATTTCTTCTTCTGTGACGGAGATTTCAATAAGTGGCAGGATACTATCAGAACTTGTGCTTCTGCAGGTTATGACGGACTTATCGTAAGTCATGGAAATCAGGACGGTTCCTATGTATTTTTAAAGGGAATTTTAGATGAGTATAAGGATCTGAAGATTGTTACATTCGATACACAGTTCTATGCCGACGGCGAGTATAAAAAGCTTGAGGGTGTTACACAGATGTTCCAGCAGGATAAGTCTTTGGTTACAGTTCTCCTTGATGAGATGGTAGCAAAGTACGGCGAGGGCGTAAGACTTATTAAGGTATGGAGAGGTCCAAACTATAACAGTCCGTTTGACAGAAGAGAAGAGGGATGGAAGGAATACGAAAAGGCGGGAAAGATTGTAACTGTAGGTGAGGTACAGCCTTTACAGGATTCTGTAGACTCAGCCAATACAGTAACTGCAGCTTATCTTCAGAGTATTAAGAGAGAGGATGTGGACGGAGTTATAGCTTACTATGATATGTATGGTCAGGGTGTATATAATGCACTTATAGAAAATGATAATATGAACGGTAAGAACGGTGATGCACTTCCTATGGCATCTGTAGATATAGATCCTGTAGATATCACAAATATGCAGACAAGACCTGATGTATGGACAGCGGCAGGAACAACAGACTGGACGTTAAACGGTGAAATAGCTATGAGACTTCTTTTACTTGAGATGGCAGGAGAGTATGATAAGATTTATGATCCTGCAACAGGTGAAATGGGAGTTGATGTGGTAGAAGTGCCGGGTACAGCTATTAAGGCTTCTGATTTAAAGGCTGATTCAAATGTGGAGAATCTTGGAAATGTAGCAGGAGAGACCTATGGTAATTTGAATTACCTATCCGAAGCGGATTGGATGCCGAAGGATTTATTACATAAATAATTAAGAAGTATAAGTGAAAATAAGCCCTTAAAGTGAGATATTATAAAATATCTTTATCGGCTTAGAGATTAAGAATGAGGTGAGTTTATCAGATACATTTACTTTTATTTATAAAAGTCATTGAATTTTTGATGACTCACCTGTTTTAGATTGGATGATTATGGACAAAATAAAGTTAAGCACAAAAAATGTGTCGATAGAATTTCCGGGAGTAAAAGCGCTGGAGGATATAAACTTTGAGGTAAGTACCGGAGAGATAAGAGCTGTTGTAGGAGCAAACGGTGCCGGAAAGTCCACGCTGATGAAGGTTTTATCGGGTGCAAATCCTACATATACCGGAAAAGTCTTTTTGGATGAAAAAGAGATGGAGCTTAGAACTCCGGTAGACGCTAAAAAATGCGGTGTTCAGATAGTATATCAGGAGGTGGATACGGCACTTTTTCCAAATCTTACGGTGGCGGAAAATATTATTCAAAGTGATCTGGTGATGGATAAGGGTAATGCCGTTTTAAACTGGAATGAGGTTTATAAAGAAGGCAGAAAGGCGCTTGACAGACTTCATATCAGCAAAGAGAGAATAAATGAAAGAGATTTGGTTTCAAAGCTTTCTTTGGCTGATAAGCAGATGGTGCTTATAGCAAAGGCAATCAGAAGAAAATGTAATTTTCTTATACTGGATGAGCCTACAGCGCCACTTAGTAATCAGGAGACAAAAGAACTTTTTGAAGTTGTGGAGCATTTGCATAAAACAGAGAATATTGCAATACTTTTTATTTCACATAGATTAAATGAAATACTGGAAATATGTGAAAGTTATACGGTAATGAGAAACGGAAAAATGATAGGTACCTATCCTATAGAATCTTCCACCACCACAAAGGAAATTGTGGAACTTATGCTTGGAAGGACATTTGAAGAAGCATATAAGAGAGAAGAGATACCGATAGGTGATACTATATTTAAAACTGAGAATTTGACCGAAACCGAAGGAAAGATAAAAGATATAAATCTATATGTCAAAGAGGGTGAGATACTGGGTATAGCAGGTCTTGTAGGAGCAGGCAAATCCGAGCTTTGTAAAACTCTTTTCGGAGCATATAGGAGTACCGGAAAAATTATATTAAACGGTAAAGAATTAAATCTAAAAAATCCTGCGCTTGCAGTTAAAAATAAAATAGCATTGGTACCGGAGGAGAGAAGAAAAGAAGGTGTACTTGTGGAGGAAAGTGTAAGCTTTAACCTATCGGCGGCATCACTTGAGAAATTTTGCAAGTTTTCATTTATAGATAAAAGAAAGGTAAATGATAATGCCAAGGATTATATCAAGAGCTTAAATGTTTCAACTCCAAGTCCGAAGCAATTGGTAAAGAGGCTCTCGGGTGGAAATCAGCAAAAGGTGGCAGTTGGAAAGTGGCTGGCGGCTGATTGCCATTTGTATATATTTGATGAACCCACAAAGGGTGTGGATGTAGGTGCAAAGCAGGATATATTTGACCTTATTCATGAAATAGCCAAAAAAGGAAATGCGGTAATATATGCAACCTGTGAAAATCAGGAGCTTTTGGCACTCACCGACAGGATTTATGTAATGTACAATGGCGGTATAAGTGCAGAACTTGTAACAAAAAATACTAATGAAGATGAGATTATGTATTATAGCGTAGGTGGTAAGCAGACTCAGGAGGAGGTAGTTTGATGGAACGCAAAAAAATTATTAAATTTGGAATAGATTGGGCTGCTATCCTGGCACTGATTCTATGTTTTGTAGCATTTACAGCGATTAAGGGCAGTGCATTTATGTCACAGAGCAATATGGTAAATATCCTTAGAGCAATGGCGATAACTACGGTATTCGGTATTGCAGCTACCATTACCATGGCACCGGACGGCTTTGATATGTCGGCAGGTACACTTGGAAGCTGCTCCGCTTATGCATTTGTATCTTCATATCTGTGGTTCGGTCAGTCACTTTTTATGTCTATTATAATAACTATTGTGACTACTTTGGTACTCTATCAGCTTACAATGTTTTTGATTCTGGTATGTAAGATACCGGATATGCTGGCAACCTGTGCATTGATGTTCGTACATCAGGGACTTGGACAGTGGTATATAGGAGGTGGTGCGGTATCTACAGGTATGAGAACACCATGGAATGCAGAGCCTGTAAGAATAGCACTTTCAGATTCTTTCTCGGCAATAGGAAGAGCACCCTGGATAATTATTATAATGTTAGGCTGTGTATTGGCTGCATATATTTTCCTTGATTATACAAAATTCGGAAGATATTTATATGCTATGGGCGGCAATAAGGAGGCAGCAAAGCTTTCAGGTATTGATATTAAAAAATATAGATATGTTGCAGGTATGATAACTGCGGTATTTATAGCTATCGGCGGTATTTTGGTTTCATCAAGAGGAAGCTCCGCACAGGTTATGTGCTGTGATAATTATCTGATGCCGGCACTTGCGGCGGTGTTTGTGGGAAGAACCGTAGGAGGTGCGGAAAAGCCTAATGCGCTTGGAACTATGATAGGTTCAATGCTCGTATCCACACTTGAAAACGGACTTACAATCTGTGCGGTACCTTTCTTTGTACTGCCGGCGGTAAAGGGTGCGGTACTTGCCTTGGCACTGATAGCTGCATATGCATATAAGAGGGAATAGTATAAAAGGGAGTAAATATGAGTAGATTTGATACATATTTTCAAATGGAAGAAAAAGATATAGTTGAATATACGCTGTTAAAGGCTACAACTATAGACTGGGATAAGGATAGTATGAAGGTCATCATTCCTAAGGAACATGGAAATCTCAACTATGTTTACAGGGTAATGGATGATAAGGGACATTCAATATATATAAAGCAGGCAGGTACCGAGACCAGAATCTCAAAGGATATGAAGCCTTCCAGAGACAGAAACAGACTCGAATCAGAGATTTTGATGTTACAGGAAAGGTATGCAAAGGGAATGGTGCCATACATTTACTTTTATGACACTGTAATGTGTGCCTGCGGTATGGAGGATTGTTCAGACTTTTTGGTAATGCGACAGGCGATGCTGGAGCATAAGATATATCCTCATTTTACAGAACAGATAACAGATTTTTTGATAAATACACTTTTAAAAAGCAGTGATGTGGTGATAGATCACAAAGAAAAAAAGCTTATAGGGGGTAAGCTTGTATCTCCTGATCTTTGTGATATAACTGAAAAACTTGTTCTTATGGAGCCTTATAATGATTTAAATAACAGGAACAATGTATATCCACCAAATGCCGGTTTTGTAAAGAAGGAATTGTATGAGGATAGGGCTTTACATCTTGAGGTGGCTAAATTAAAGTTTAATTTTATGACCAATGCACAGGCGTTGATACATGGAGATTTGCATACAGGATCTATCTTTATAAAAGAGGATGCGCTCAAGGTATTTGATCCGGAGTTTGGCATACTGGGACCTTGCGGGTATGATATTGGAAATGTTATTGCAAATCTTATTTTTGCCTATGTGAACGGAATCGCCTATGAAAAGCATGAGTTTACCGACTGGATATTAAAATCGGTGGAAGAGGTTATAGATTTATTTATAAAAAAATATAATAAATACTATGATGAATGGGTAACTGAGCCCATGGCAAAGGTAGAGGGCTTTAAGGAGTATTATTTAGACGGTATTTTAAAGGATACGGCAGGCTTTACCGGAACCGAGCTTCACAGAAGGACTGTAGGTATGGCAAATGTAACTGATGTTACTACTATAGCAGATGAGAAAAAGAGGCTTATAGCGGAGAGAATCAATATTTTGGCGGGTAAGGAGTTTATACTTAAAGCAAAATCCTTTAAAAGCGGTATGGATTATGTAGACACTATTTTAAATTGCAGGGCTTTGGCAGAGGAGTTATAAATGGGTATTGAAGAATTTTTTGACAAGATTATCTCTGTAAAGATGACAAAAGATAAAGAACTTAATATTATTGACCAGACTCTTCTTCCGGGTGAGATAAAGAGAATAAATCTAAATACAAAGGAAGAAATTTGGGAAGCGATAAAAAAGCTTAGAGTTCGTGGAGCTCCTGCAATAGGAGTATGTGCGGCATATGGTATTGCAAAAACGGCTTCATTTATACAGGCATCAGATTATGAGAGTTTTAAAAGAGAGTTTTTGGAGCTGAAGGATTATTTTGCCTCATCAAGACCTACGGCAGTAAATCTTTTTTGGGCATTAAACCGAATGGAGGAAGCATTAAAAGCCAATAGTGAAAAGGGTATTGAGGAGATAAAGGAAGCTTTATTTAAAGAAGCGGAAAATATCAGAAATGAGGATATTGAAATAAGCAGGGGTATCGGAGAACTGGGGTTTAAGCTTTTAAAGAAACTGAAAAGAAATGATAAAGCAATAGGCATAATGACTCATTGCAATGCCGGAACACTTGCCACTGCAAAATACGGTACCGCAACCGCACCTATGTATATGGCTTTGGAAAACGGCTTTTCGGGCAAGGATATGCATGTATACTGTGATGAAACCAGACCGCTCTTACAGGGGGCAAGACTTACCGCATTTGAACTTAGCAATGCAGGTATAAAGACAACTTTGCAATGCGACAATATGGCATCTATTTTGATGAAATCCGGTAAGATAGATATTATTTTTGTGGGCTGTGACAGGGTGGCAAGGAATGGAGATGCCGCAAATAAGATAGGCACATCAGGGCTTGCAATCATAGCAAAGCATTATGGAATACCTTTCTATGTATGTGCGCCCACTTCCACTATTGATATGAAAGCCTCATGTGATAAGGATATTCCTATAGAAGTAAGAGACGGGGATGAGATTACAAGTATGTGGTACAAAGAGAGAATGGCACCGGAAAATATAGATGTGTATAATCCGGCATTTGATGTAACTGATCATTCTCTTATTACAGGTATTATTACAGAGAAAGGTATTTGTAAATATCCTTTTGATAAGGCTTTTGAAAAATTGGGATTGTAGTGTTAAAGTTTGGGTAATGGAAAGTTCGGAAGGTGTTGCCTGAATTGTAATGTTGTAGTTTATAAAAATATTTACTACAAATGTTTGCATAATAATTAGATTGGAGAATATATGAAGAAGATAATCAATGTTCCTGAAAATTATACAGATGATATGTTAAAGGGTATTTATCTTGCAAACAAGCAGGTAAAGTATGTTGCAAACGACCTTAGATGCTATTGTATAGCCGAGAAGAAACCGGGAAAGGTTGCAATCGTAACAGGTGGAGGTACCGGACATTTACCTCTTTTCCTTGGATATGTAGGTGAGAATCTGCTTGACGGCTGTGGAGTGGGGAGCGTTTTCCAGTCTCCTTCGGCAGAGCAGATATATGAAATATCAAAGGAAGTGGAAGCCGGAAGCGGCATATTATACCTGTATGGAAATTATACCGGTGATATAATGAACTTTGATATGGCGGCAGAAATGCTTGAAATGGACGATATCAAGACCAGAAGTATTGTGGGTGCGGATGATGTACTCTCAAACAAGCTTCCTGAAACCAGAAGAGGTGTTGCGGGTATATTCTTTATGTACAAATATGCAGGTGCGGCGGCTGCCGAAATGGGAAGTCTTGATGAAGTATATGAGGCTGCAAATATAGCAAAGCAGAATACAAGAACTGTAGGCTTTGCACTGACACCTTGTGTTATACCTGAACTTGGACATTCCAATTTTACTCTTGCAGAAAATGAGATGGCATTCGGCATGGGTATACATGGAGAGCCGGGAGTATGGAACGGTGATATAAAAACCGCAAAGGAGCTTGCAACTGAGGCTGTGGGAGAAATACTTGCTGATATGGATATTGCAAAAGATGATGAAGTTGCTGTACTTATAAACGGACTTGGTGCCAGCAGTATCGAGGAACTTTATATACTCTCGGGAGAGGTCAGTGAAATATTATTATCAAAGGGTATCAAGATATATAGAACTTTTGTAGGCGAGTATGCCACAAGTATGGAGATGGCAGGTGCATCCATATCTGTTTGCAAGTTAAACAGTGAAAAGGAAAAGGCATGGCTTGATATGGAAGTAAAAACTCCATTTATAAGATTATAAGGAGCAGCTATGACAGAGATTAGAATAGAGGATCTACCGGGGCTTTTTGAATCCATAGCGAAGGTCTTTGTGGAGAAAAAGGATGAGCTATGTGCCATGGATGCCAATATGGGAGATGGCGATTTAGGACTTACCATGAGCAAGGGATATAGTGCAATGCCGGATCTTATAAGAGAAAATACTGTAGAAAACAATATAGGAAAAACTTTATTTAAAGCGGGCATGAAGATGTCTTCAGTGGTACCTTCCACTATGGGTACATTGATGGCAAGCGGTATAATGGAAGCAGGCAAGTCTTTAAATGAGAAGGATAAAATAGAAGCCGCAGATTTGGCAGTGTTTTTTGAAAGTTTTGCAGCAGGGATAAAGAAAAGAGGCAAGTGTGAAGCAGGTGACAGAACAATATATGATGCACTTTTTCCGGCGGGGAAAGAGGCAAAGAAGGTATCAGATGGTAGTATATTAGAGGTAGCCGGGGCAGCATTACAGGGAGCCGAGGCGGGTGTTGAGGCTACAAAGGATATGTTGCCGAAGTTCGGAAAGGCGGCAGTGTTTGCATCTAAAGCCAAAGGAGTTGCCGACCAAGGTGCGGTGGCAGGATATTTGATGGTAAAGGGAGTATATTTATTTTTAGAAAGTAAGAGTGAATAATGAAAGTATTGAATTTCGGTTCGCTAAATCTGGATTATGTATATGATGTAGATCATTTTGTAAGAGAGGGTGAGACCTTATCTTCTAAAGATATGAATGTATTTTGTGGAGGAAAGGGGCTCAATCAGTCGGTGGCGCTGGCAAAGGCAGGTATAAAGGTATATCATGCCGGTGCGGTTGGTAGTGCGGATGGAGCCATGCTTTTGGATGCACTGAAAAGTGTAGGTGCCGATATATCATATATAAAAAAATATGATATGGCATCAGGGCATGCAATTATACAAAAAAACAAAAACGGCAATAATTGTATACTTTTATATGGTGGAGCAAATCAAAATATAGGAGTTGAATTTATCAAAGAAGTATTGGATGATTTTGATAGAGGAGATATACTTTTACTTCAAAATGAGATAAGCAATCTTGCATTTATTGTAGATGAGGGAGCGTCTAAAGGAATGAGAATTGTATTAAATCCCTCGCCTTTAAACGAAAAGATATTTGAATGTGATCTGGAAAAGGTGGAATATCTGATACTGAATGAAATAGAGGCGTCAGATATACTCGGAGCCTCAGATACAGGGGAAGATGAGCTGATAGAGAAACTGACAAAAAGGTTTCCCAACACAAAAATAATGTTGACTTTGGGAGAAAAGGGCTCTGTATATGTGGATAAAACAAAGAAGATAAGACAGGATATATATAAGACCGAAGTAGTTGACACCACAGCGGCAGGAGATACCTTTACCGGATATTTTATAGCAGGTATAGTATCGGGCACAGATGTAGAAACGGCAATGAAGCGGGCAGCTATGGCGGCAAGCATCACGGTAAGTAGAAAGGGTGCATCCCCAAGTATTCCGTTTGCCAACGAGGTTTGTGAAAAATGATATTATTGAGGAGTAAGATATTCACGATTTAGCCGAATAAGGCTTGAAATTTATATAGTAGGTATAAAATAAACGGGTGAGAAAATCATTAAATCAAATGATTTCTGCACCCGTTTATTAATTCTAATATTCTATAAAATTTTTGATTGTAGTATAAAACTTATTGTGTTTCTACACCCATTATTAATTGCTAATATTTTATAAAATTATTGATTAGAGTATAGAACTTATTTTGTTTGCAGGAAATAATATATTAAAAGCCTACTGCAATATCTTATATTCCTTCAACAACTTATGTCTATAGTTCTTATCAGTATTAGCTCTGCGAAGTTTATCGATATTGCCTTCGTTTAATAGCAGCTCATTAAGCTTACTGACCATATCGGCACCTTCCTGCCTGCCTTGCTCCAAACCTTTCTCAATCCCTCTATTTTCAATAATATCAAGAACTTCACACATATATCTAGCCTCCTTTTCATTAGCTTCATTTATTGAATCTTCAAATCTTTTATCCCCTGTCATAACGGACATAAGGGTTAGCAGTTCATTTATATGCTTTATAATATAATCTTTTGGACTATATGAGTTATTTGCTCGTATCTGATGCAGATAGTCAACCAGAATCCTGAAATCACTTTTAAACAATGTTATCTTTTCTTCATCCAGATATGCTATCTCAAAAAGATTGATTTTATAATCATTTACAAAAGGCCTTAGTCTTTCATCAACTTTAACAATATCCAGTATATTAATCGGATAGTTCCATCTTTTTTTATATCCCAGATATAGTACCAAGGTAATTACAGGATATTTAGTTTTATACCTGTATCGTTTCTTAGTTTGTCTGCCATACTCTATACCGTCATAGCTGATTACTCTTAAAGGCATCAGCTTATCAGGCACAGTTTGATTTTCAAAACCGAACAAAGCAATATTTATTCTGCTGTTCTGCCAATATTTGGCAACGTCCCTATCTTGCGAATGTACTTTTCCATCTATCTTCATCATACTCTTGGTGGGAGTATCAATCAGAGAATCCTCATCCACGACATCCTTACCATCAAATAAGAGTACATTTACGATATCGGAAAAAACATCATTAAATTGTTCCAACATCTTCTGTGTTATATCTTTTTCTTGCATATCTTGCTCCTTTATTATATCAAAGAAATATTTTTGAATCCATGTTCAAGTGAAACTTAAGAATATAAATCATAGAAAGTTTAGAAAAAAGCCATATAGAATCATAGTTAAATCTACTTATATATGTATTATATCAATTATAAAATTTATTACAATACCGGGAAGTAATTCGGGTAGTATTTGAGACATTAAATAAATGTCAAGTTAGAAATGTTTGTAGAAGGTATTTTTAAAGGACAGCTTATGTAGTAAATTAAAACCGGTAAGGATCTTAGGAGGAATAATAAATGTCTAAACATAAATGTCAGGTATTAAAAGGCTTACCGGGACAATAACTGATTTCTCTTATCGTTTATTATAACATTTTTAACAAAAAATGCACTGAAACATTTCTAAAGGATGTTTAAAGGACAGATCATATAGTAAAATAAAATTATCAAAGACATGACAAGAGGAGGAGACATGCAGGAGGCTTTGTGGGCAAAGAAAGAAGAAAAAGATGGGTTAATGTATTGGTTACCACTACCTGTTCATTTAGAAGATACGGGAAAGATTATGGGGCTTTTGTGGGAACATTGGCTTAGTGAGGGACAAAAGAGAATCGTTGCTACAGATACAGATATTGGAAAGCAAATCGCAATATTCATAGGTGCAATTCATGATATCGGTAAGGCAAGTCCGGCTTTTCAGCTAAAGAAAGGCTTCTCAAATTCTAAGGACTTAGATAAGGAGTTGATAGAAAAGTTGGTGGGGGCAGGCTTCATAGGTATTGACTCACCGGATTTACTGGCATCACCTGAAAAGACACCGCATGGACTTGCAGGAGAGGTTATACTAAGTGTATTAAGCGATAGATTCAAAAAGGAAAATGACATAGGATCTATAGTAGGTGGACATCATGGTAGACCTATAGATAATAAAAGCATGATTTCTGAAGTACTTAGTTCATACAAGAAAAATCTCTTCCAAAGTGAAAATGTGGGTAGTGATATATACAAAAGATGGTTAACTGTACATACAGATATTTTAAACAATGCATTAAAAAACAGTGGGTTTAAAAGATGTGAGGATATACCGATACTCTCACAACCTGCACAGGCAATGCTTCTTGGACTTTTGACAATGGCAGATTGGATCGCCAGTAATACATACTTCTTTCCGCTAAAAGAAATATTTGATGATACCAATATTGATATGAATAAGAGATGCGAGCATGGTTTTACAAAATGGAAATATTCAAATCAAAGTGATATGTGGTTACCTGAAGTATATGCTGATTGTAAAGGCTTGTTTAAGGAGAGATTTGGATTTTCACCAAGGGATGTACAGCTAAAATTTGCACAGACAATCAGTGATGCCAAGAATCCCGGACTGATAATACTTGAAGCTCCTATGGGACTTGGAAAAACAGAGGCGTCACTTGTGGGAGCTGAAGAACTTGCTGTAAAGTCAGGAAGAAGCGGACTGTTTTTTGGATTACCGACACAGGCGACATCAAATGGTATATTCCCAAGAATAATCAGCTGGCTAAAAAAGCAGAGCGTGGAAGCAGGTGAAAAAAGAGGATTAAGACTGGTGCATGGCAAGGCTTTTTTAAATGAAGAATATAATAATCTTACGAGTGCTTCAAATATAGATGTTGATGGAGATAATGAAGGCAGAGAAGGTTTTGTAGTAAATCAGTGGTTTTGTGGAAAGAAGACAGCCATAATGGATGATTTTGTAGTAGGTACTGTAGATCATCTTTTGATGATGGCACTTAGACAGAAGCATTTGGCACTAAGACATCTTGGACTTAGCAAAAAGGTTGTAGTAATTGATGAGGTACATGCCTATGATGCATATATGGATCAATACCTGAATATGGCACTTGAATGGCTTGGAGCCTACAATGTGCCGGTAATACTGCTATCGGCAACATTACCAAAGAAAAGTAGAGTGGATTTTATAAATCATTATTTGATGGGCAAGGGAGTTAAGTTAAGTAAAGAGGATATGAGCAGTCTGATGGTAGAAGATTATCCTTTGATTACATACACTGATAATGATAAGGCATTAAATGTAAAAGACTTTGCAACGATAGAAGGTAAAAGTATTGAGATAAAATATACTGATACTGAGAATTTGCCTAAGCTACTGAATTCATTGCTTGATGGTGGAGGTAATGTCGGTGTTATTGTAAATACAGTGAAGAAAGCACAGAATATTGCTGCTTTACTTTCATCTAAGTTTGGAGATAATAATGTTATGTTACTTCATTCTTCGTTTATAGCTACGGACAGAGTGAAAAATGAAGAAAAGCTGATGAGATACCTTGGGAAAGACGGAGATAGACCACAGAAGCTGATAGTAGTAGGAACACAGGTTATAGAGCAGTCTTTAGATATTGATTTTGATGTAATGATAAGTGATATTGCACCGGTAGACTTATTGATACAAAGAATGGGAAGACTCCATAGACATACAAGAGATAATAGGCCGAAAAAGCATGAAAGACCTGTGCTATATGTTTTAGGTAATGACAAGAACCTAGAATTTGAAACCGGTTCTAAGGCAGTATATGGAGGATATCTCTTAGCAAGAACCGGGTACTTTTTAGGTGACAATATAAGACTTCCAAGTGATATATCAAGGCTGGTACAAGAAGTCTATGATGAGAATATAGAGCCGGATCTATCTGATGAATTAAATGAGAAATATTATGAATACAAGGCTGAATATAAGGCCTTGGTTAACAGTAAAGAAAGTAGAGCAGGAACTTATAGATTAAATAGCCCTGTATTAAAAAAACGAATATCTAAGGAAGCGAATCTTATAGGATGGCTTAATAATCAATCAAGGAATTCCGGCGAGGAAGAGGGCAATTCACAAGTTAGAGATACGCAGGATACAATAGAAGTAATTGCATTAAAGAAGATTAAAGACGGTTATACTACATTTGACAGTAGTGAGGATGTGTCAAACAGTATTGGAGATACAAAAACAGCAAAAAAACTTGCAAGTTCTACAATAAAACTTCCAAATAAGCTCTCAAAGTCCTATAATATAGACAAGACTATACGAGAGTTAGAAGATTTTTACATAAACAATTTGCAAAAATGGGATAATTCAGCATGGTTAAAGGGAACTTTATGTGCAATGTTTGATGAGAATAATAAGTGCAGTATAAATGGAGTAAATATGGAATATGACGAAAAATACGGTTTGATATTAAAGGGGGAAAATGATGCCAAGGTATAATTTATTGGATGAAAAATGGATTCAGGTTGCAAGTAAAGATGCTGTAGAAAAGATTTCTATAAAAGAACTTTTTGCTGGTGCAGCTAAGTACAAAGAATTAGCCGGAGATATGAAGACTCAGGATTTTGCAGTAATGAGGGTTATGCTTGCAATCCTTCATACAGTATTTTCAAGGTTTGATTCAAATGGAGATTCACATGGATTTTTTGAGGTGGATAAAGAGAAATTTTTACAGACCGGAGAACTTAAAGAAAGCGATTTGGAAGATTATGAAGATGCATTGTATCAGACTTGGATTGATATATGGAATGCTAAAGAGTTTCCAAAAGTAGTGGAGGAGTATTTGGAAAAATGGAGAGAAAGGTTTTTCCTATATGATGATAAATACCCTTTCTTTCAGGTGACAAAAGAGGTGATAGAAAAGGATGCAGCCGGTGGTGGAGAGTTTTATGGGAAAAATATAAATAGGCTTGTTTCGGAGAGCAATAATAAGCAAGCATATTTTTCACCTAAAGATGAGTCTTATAAGGAATATATTGTTGATGATGAATTGGCGAGATGGCTTATAACATTACAAGGCTATATAGGTACATCTGACAAGAAAAAGGTTGGATCTGCAAAGACATATTCCAAGGGTTGGCTGTATGATTTGGGAGGAGTATATCTTCAGGGCAATAATTTGTTTGAAACATTGATGCTAAATTTTGTAATTGCTCATAATGAAAACAACAATTTATTGAAAACTCAGAAACCATGTTGGGAAGCAGAAACGATAGAGAAAAATGTAGAATATTATTTTCATAACGGAATTGACAATATTGCTTCACTCTATACTGCTTGGTGTAGAGAAATATTTATAGATCCGAATAGAACAAAGGAAGATAAATTTGTATGCTTTATAGCAAAGTTGCCTGAGATAGAACATTCAAATGCTTTTTTAGAGCCTATGACAGTCTGGAAATATAATGATACCGGTGAATATAAGGATAAATACAGACCAAGAAAGCATGATGCAAATAAGTCAATGTGGCGAAACTTCGGACTATTAACAGGAGTGGGTGAGGGCACAAGAAAACCCGGAGTTATAGAATGGCTAAATAAACTGGGCGATATATCAGAGTCGGAAGAACTGGGATTTAACAAGGAAAATATTAAATTGTGTGCAGTATGTATGTTGGATGATGGTAATGCTACTTCATGGGCACCTATAGATGAGGTGGAAGATACTCTTAATCTTAAAGAAAGAGTGTTGATAGACACCGGAGATAATGGTTGGATAGTTAGAATAAATAAAACGATTACAGATACAAAAGCATGCATTGATAGGACATTAAAAATATTTATAAAAGATTTGTTAGATATAAGAAATATGGAAAAGTCGGATGCATCAAAATATATTGAACAGTTTTATTTTAGAATAGATCTATCATTCAGAAATTGGATTGAAAGCATTGATATTGATAATGACAAGGATACAAAAGAGGTTGAATGGCAGGGAATATTAAAAAAAGCTATGAAAGAGTATGTGGATGAGGTAGTATCAAGTTCCGGATTAAGAGATTATAAAGGTATAGAGACAAGTACCGGTGTAAAGAATATTGCAACGATATATAATTCATTTTTATATAGATTAAATCAAAATTAAGGAGGTTAGATGGAGAGTGTAAAAAGTGTTATTGGAAGAATTCTTAAAGAGCTGTATGCTATGCAGGAATATTCCATAGGAAAGGCAATACTTTCAAGGCTAAGGAATTCTATCGGGAGAGATTATGCCGATATGGCAGATATATTGCCTGTTGTTTTTGAGAAATTGCCTGAAAGCTTTCTTGGAAACAGTAAGAAGATGACTGATGAGGAAATTTGTATATTGAGCTGTTTACAGCTGTACGCAATACATCAACAGGGTGAAGAGCTTTGTGTCAATACTGCTGAAGACAGATACAGTAATATAGGAACAAGTCTAAAGTCACTTAGAGCAGGTGATGATACTACAGCACCGGACAGAAGATTTAATGCAATGATTACATCAACTGATTTTGATGAACTAATAGTACATTTAAGGCATTTGATCAGGCTATTAAAGTCAAAGCAAAAAGGTGCAAGGATTGACTATGGCAGGCTTGCAGAGGATTTATATTGGATAAGAAAGAACAAAAACAAAGAAAACATTATTTTAAATTGGGCAAGAGAATATTATAAGTTCAACAGTAAAGGAGAATCAAATGAACAGTAGATTATTTTTGGATATGCATATTATACAGACATTATCACCTTCAAATATCAATAGAGATGATACAGGTAGTCCAAAGACTGCTTTATATGGCGGGGTAAGAAGAGCAAGGGTTAGCTCACAGTCATGGAAGGCTGCAATGAGAAATTACTTCAAGGAAAGTGGAGAAGTAGCTAATGTAGGTGTAAGAACAAAGGATATAGTAAGCTATGTTGCAAAGAAGATTGTAGAGATAGATAGTACCATTCTTGAGAAAGAGGCGATGGACAGAGCTGTGGAGGCTATAGAGAAAGCCGGAATAAAGCTGAAAGATAATAAAGATAAGACTGCTAAGGAAGCTAAAGCTTTATTCTTCCTTGGAGAAAATCAGGCAAGAGATATTGCAAGAATAGCAGCAGAAGCCGAAGTGGATGCAAAGGGTAAGCTTGTATTGGATAAAGATTTATTGCAAAAAGTTTTAAACGACAATGTTGCTATAGATATTGCATTGTTTGGAAGAATGGTGGCTGATGATCCAAGTTTAAATGAAGATGCGTCTTCACAGGTAGCTCATGCTATATCTACACATGGAGTACAGACCGAGTTTGATTATTTTACTGCGGCAGATGACCTTTCACCTGAGGATAATGCCGGTGCAGGTATGATTGGTAACGTTGAGTATAATTCATCAACATTATATAGATATGCAAATGTTGCACTCCATGAGTTTTTATATCAGCTTAAGGACAGAGGTAGTATGATAAATGCTACGAAGCTATTTGTAGAAGCATTTGCAAAGTCATTACCTACAGGTAAGATAAATACATTTGCCAATCAGACATTGCCAAGTATTTTGGTGGTTAATTTGAGAGAAGATAGACCGGTAAGTCTTGTAAGTGCATTTGAATCACCTGTAAAATCAGAAGAAGGATATGTTGAAGGTTCCATAAAAAGAATGTCAGATGAGATGGTAAGAGTGCAAAAGTTTGTACAGAAGCCGGTAAAGACACTTTATTTGGCAATAGACAAAGTGGATATTTCAGATGGAGAGGAAGTAGATTCACTTGATGAATTACTTGAAAAGCTTGGAGCGGAAATAGAAAATTATCAATTTAGCTAAGAGGTGAAAATGTGAAAACTATATTATTGAAGTTTGCAGGACCTATTCAGTCCTGGGGAACCGACTCACATTTTGAAACCAGACATACAGATCTTTATCCATCAAAAAGTGCTGTTATAGGTATGATAGGAGCGGCACTTGGAATAAGGAGAGATGATAAGTCCATTGGTGATTTTGATAGTCTTAAATTTGCAGTGAGAGTTGATCAGGAGGGGAGCCTTTTGAAAGATTATCACATTGCAAGGAAATATAAGTCAACCGGAGATTTTGACAGGACTTATGTTACAGAGAGATATTATCTTGAAGATGCTGTATTTGTAGTAGCTATATCACATGAGGATAATAATCTTATAGAGAAAATATAT
>ERZ773056.84-NODE-84-length-43354-cov-10.297466_pt1 | contig 43354 bp, 38 predicted proteins | sample MGYA00580857_ERZ773056 | MGnify/ENA primary metagenome ERZ773056 (study PRJEB29015, sample SAMEA2737996) | human oral metagenome | biome: human oral; feature: human-associated habitat; material: dental | place: China | collected 2114 ... | reverse complement strand
CCTTAAATTTTTCAATATACATTTTTCTATATTTTTCACGCTCTTTCTTCTCTTCTTCCGTCAATGCCCTCTCACGTGCCAACTTTGAAAATTCATTTACTTTTTTAATAATATCTTCCATTTTTCTAGTTTCCTTTCTAAAAAACATTACTGTAACCAAAAGTACAGCAAAAAATCTATAAATAATTATAGCACTAATTAACAAAAAGTAAAAATAATTTTTTAAAATCCTGAAGCTGCATAAGCAATCAAAGCAATATAAGATATAAAAATATTTGCAATATCCAGTAAAGACAACGCTAAATATCCACAATTCTTTAATTTATTCTTATTTTTTCTTAAAAGTGTAATTGTAAAAATATACACAATAACCACAAAAACTATCAGAAAATATAATTTTAGCATACTTAAGATAATTAAAACAATTATTGTATCTATTACTATTATTGAAAACAAAATATAGTCATAAATCTTTTTATTCTTTTGATTTATCAAAAAAATTAACATTGCAACACAATAAACAATTGAATGAAATATCTGGTTAGGTAGCAAAACAACTAGATTTCTCATCAACACAATCCATCCTAAAAAATAAATTAGTTCAGCAACTAAATCAATTTTCAAAAATTTCTTTACTTTTTTCTTAAAAAAAATTACTCGTATAGTGTTAAAAACAATTTTAAATAAATTATAAAACAATACTAATAATCCTATAATTATTATAAATCCATCCATTTATTCTCCATTTCTTATAATAGATATGTTTGACAACCTCATTTTTTTATTTATGCAAGGGATCAAGACCCCTTGCCTCAGAAAGTTAAGACGCTAAGCTAAGCATTGCAATAGATCCTAAAATAATTGCAATCTCATTTAAAGATAATGCCAAATACATATAATTATTTAATTCTTCATTACGTTCTTTTATTTTCAGATAAATTCCAACGTGAAATAAAATAAATATAATGAACGATACTATTCCCAAAAGATACAAACTGCCCCAAGCAAGCATCATATCAATTATTGTCATTATAATTATAAAAACACTATAAATTCTTCTATTAATGTCATTTATAAATACAAATACTAAAATACTTATAAAATAAAGTACCAAATGAACCAGTAAATTAGGCAATATAAAAATCGTAAATGTCATAAAAAATATTATTATCATAATGAAATCAGCAAGCAGAAATTTTTTTACTTTTTTCTGTAAAAATACATTGTATATCAATTTAAATAAATCATAAAATACAATTAACATTGGTATTATTAATAAATTTTTCATTTTCTCTCCTTATTTTCATATTTTTTAGTCATCCGTAAAAATCTAAAAATTTCGATAAAAACAATATTTTTTAATGTTTAATTTTTTATTTCCCCCCACTCGCTGACAAAGAGCCTTAATCCCTTGGTATACACAAGAATACCATATTTTTTACTAAAAAACAAGATTACTTAATCTTAACAGTTTACTAAACTTACATTTCAAAAATTTATTTCCCTAATAAAAATTTTAACATTTACATTTATATATAAATTATGTTAAAATAATAAAAAACATTAATGTTATTAATTAAAATTTATGATACATAATAAAGAAAGGAGTCATAATGAGAGCAGTAAAAATTATTTTATGTTTTTTAATATTACAAGTAATAATATTTTCTAAGTCGATAGAAATGGATAAAAGAGTTTACTATCACTATGCTCAAAATCTTGTTCAAAAATTAGAAACTGGATTTGAAATCCAAAGAGTAAGAGGATATTGTGAATTTACCACAGGAGAATGTCTGGGTTCATTGTTTATCACAGATCCCAAATCCTTAGAATGGGGTGAACGAAATATAGGTGTTTTAGTTAAACTTAATGTTGATTTGTCAAATTTTAAAGCAAAAAGATATTGGGATATTAGTTTTAAAGATGATAAACTGTATTTTAACAAAGAGTCAGATGTTATGTTAAAAGATTCTGATAAAGAAAGAATAAAAAAAATTAAGAAGATGCTGATAATTCATAATACAATTAAAAATATTGCCGTAAGTATTGATGAAGCTGATGAAATAATAAGATCTAGTGAAGATGATTATTTATTTGGGATAGAAGAGCGAAGAAAGATTTTTTCAACGTACATTGTAATAAAAATTCCTGAATTATCGTATCCATATTTTTATGTTTTAGATTACGAAAATATTGATACAGCAGTTATGTGGAAAGAATATACAGGGAGAAGTTTAGATGAACTGAATAAATATTTAAAGCAGTTTATAGCAAAAAATACGGATAAAGAGGGTAAAATTCCCCAAAAAAAGTATAATGAATTTATGGAAAAAGAAATTTATGAAACTAATTTTTATTCAGAATTGACTAAAGAAATTTTTGAATTGAAAAAGGATTTAGGAGAAAAATTACATTATAATTAATAAATTAATTAATTTATCATATTGATTTGCTTAAAAATCATCTGATACTATTTTCTATTTAAAGAGTAGAAATCAAAAAATTTATGAATTTAAAGTCATTTTTTATAGGATTATGCTATTATCCAACCTGCATAGCTATTAAAATATCCTTTAATTAGATTTAATCATTAAGTATACATCCTAAAGACTTTTATAATTTTATTTATAAATATTATGGCTAATAATAGGTAAGGACATCAGATTCCATGCCTTTTTCTCAATAAAAAAATAACTACTAAGGATTCAGTAGTTATAACTATTAATTATTATCAGTAATCAGTTAATGGAGGCGACAACCGGATTCGAACCGGTGTACAAGGTTTTGCAGACCTCTGCCTAAGCCCCTCGACCATGTCGCCACTTGACTTTGATAAGTTTATCATATTTTTTAAACTTTGTCAAATATTTTTATTTCCCCGCCACCAACAATTTCATTATCTAAATAAAATACAATGTGCTGTCCTTCTGAATTTTCGTGAGTCTTTTCATCAAATTCAAAAATTATCCTATTTTCATTGCTTTCTTCACTTTTCAAAAGTTTCAATTCACCAACCAGTCCTTTTGAAGAGAACCTCGGACGTGCAGTTAATTTTTTTCCGATTATTTCTTTTAAATCATAATGAAATTTACAATTTATCACTTCTATTTCCTTTATTAGCAATTCCTCAAAATCCCCCACAACAACCTCATTCGTTTCAGGTCGAAGCTCAAGCACAAAAAACGGCTTTCCTAAATTAATCCCCAGTCCACGCCGCTGCCCAACCGTATAAAACTGATAACCTATGTGCTCTCCGATAATTTTACCATTTTTATCTACAAAATTTCCCTTTTTTACATCATTTCCAAGCACTTTTTTCAAAAATGGAATATATCCGTTGGGAGCAAAGCAGATTCCTTGGCTGTCAGGCTTGTTATGAGTATGAATGCCATTTTGTCTTGCAATTTCACGAACTTCTGATTTTTCGTATTCTGCAAGTGGAAACAAAAACCTTTCCACAATATTCTTATCCAGCCGATAAAGCATATAAGTCTGATCTTTTCTGTTATTTTTATCCCATAAAAGCATATTATTCTCACTAACTTTTGAATAATGCCCTGTCGAAATATATTTTATTCCCATTTTATCAGCAAATTCTACGAGTTTTTTTATTTTTACCTTTTCATCGCAAATTACACAAGGTGAAGGTGTTTTTCCAGCATTGTACATTTTTATAAAATAATCCATTACATCCTTTTTAAATTCTTCCACGACGTTTAGGACATAATGGGGTATTCCCAAAGTGTAGCATGTGTATCTTGCATCATTTATATCATCAAGGGAACAGCACGTTTTTCCAGGATTTTCTGAAAGTTCGTCAGGCAAATGCTTTAACGTAACCCCTATAACTTCATAGCCTTGCTGTTTCAATAAAAGAGCAGCGACAGAACTGTCTATGCCGCCACTCATTCCAACTACTACTTTTTTATCATCTAATTTTTTGTTCATTTTTTCTCTCTTTTAAATTTATTTAATCGTCCATTTCATCATCATAGCATACTGGTTCAATTCTTAGTGTACTTCCTTCATCTACTGTTGCTGGAATACATTCAGTTTCCATCGGATTATTTAAAGTAATATATTTTGAATTTCCCTTAGAAAGAGAAACAATTTTATACCTATTATTTCCTAAATTATTGACTTTAAATTGGAAATTTCCGATTATTAATGTATTTCCTCTAATTTCTCTTTCAAATAATCCAGCATAATCTGAAATCTTTATCGTTTTTCTTGTACTTTTCTTAAGCTTTTTATCATTTAAGAATTGAGATGCATTTTGAGTAGAACTTACAAAAACTTCTATTCCTGATGGTTTAGAAAATGACACATATGTAATTTGATTATTCTCTTCATCTCTAACATCGTTATTAAATTCTGTGCCTACCAAATCTGATGCCTTAACATGTGCATAACCTCTTTGCTCATCATAATTAGTGGTATTATTATTACTATATCCGATAGCACTTGCTACAAGCAATACTAAAATGAATAAAATTTTTCTCATTTTTCTTTTCCACCTTTCATCCACATGTATTCCCCAATTATTACTCCCATAAGTAAAAACAATTTATTTTTACTTTCTTTAAATATTTTCCCCAATTTATATCCCGCTACTCTGCAAAACTTGTAATAAACAGCATTATTCAAGATTTTCTGTTTGAAAGTCAAATTCTGAAAATTAATTTCGTTGTGATAAAGTGCCTGTCCTTTCGGATTTCGCAGCAATAAATTGTTATATTTGGCTGTCAATCCATCTTCCTGATATTCCTTTATCTCAATTTTTTCATTTACATAAACCATCTTATATTTTTCACAAATTCTGTTATAGACAACAGCTTCTGTAATAAATTTTTCATCGTCAAAAACTGGAAATTTATATTTTTTTATAATTTCAGTCCGAAACATAAGCCCTTTATCGCCCTTAACTCCGTATTTATTGTAAATATCAAACTGTGTTGAGACCATCTCTTTTTCTGGAAAACCAGAGTCTATAACTTCTCCATCTGGATAAGTTGACAAATACCCCATTCCCGCAATATTGCTATTTTTTTCATATTTTTTCCAATATTTCAAAATAGTTTCAAGCCCATTTTCCACATATTCATCATCAGAATCAAGGCATATAAAAAGCTCTCCATTTGCTTTATCAGTTGCAAAATTATAGGCTCGCTGTTTACCTCCGTTTTCCTTAAAATAATACTTTATATCCAGCTTTTTTTCATTCAAAAATTCTTCTGCTTTCTCTTTAGTTCCATCATCAGAGCCATCATCTACAATAAGCCACTCAAAGTCTTTGAAAGTCTGTTTTTGAAGTGATTTATATAATTTTTCAAGTAGTTCCTTTCGATTAAAAGTTGGTGTAAAAATCGTAAATTTCATTTTTTATTTCCCCTTATTTTCCAAAGCTTTAAAATTTAACGTTTTATAATTTTTCTTTTTATTCCATTTAAAAGATTTGCAATTTTAGCGTAAACTTCCCTATTTACAAGCAATTTTGTCACTATCGCCAAATAAACTATTTTCAAGCCAAATTTCATCCACGAAAGCTGATTATTTGACAAGTAGAATATTACAGGATTTACAATAATTATGAAATATAAAAATAATTTTTTATAATTAAACGAAATCTTGTATTTTTTTCTTATTATCATCATTTCCATTATTGCTCTAAATAAAAAAGAAAGTAATGTTGTACACGCCGCAATAATAGGCCCAATTTCTGGAAATTTCGGTATAAAAATTATATTTCCAACTAAATTAAATATCATTGCAAACATTGTAAAATAAAAAATATATATACTGTCCTCGTGAAAATGGAAAAAATAATCAAGGCAAAATAGTGCCTGAACAACAATTCCAGCTAGAATTAAAGGCATATAATTATTTATCGCCTGATGATAACTTTTTGGAAATATCAGCTTTATCCCTTCTGGAGCAAATAACTGTGCAATTACACAGGCAAAGGAAATAATCGCAATAAAGTTTTCCACGCTTCGTGTTATTCTCGGATTTGTCCTATCCTCTCTCATCGCCTCATAAAACTCTGGTGTCCAGCTGTTTACAAAAGAGCCTGTAACAACTGACAAAACCCTTCCTCCAGTAAATGCAAGCGTGTATCCCCCAACTACTGCAAGAGAAACAAATTTTGCCAAAACAAGCCTATCGCTCAAATTCACAACCTGATCCGTAAGCTCAATAAAAATTAACGGCAATCCATTTCTTAGCGAATATTTCACATAATCAAAATTCAGCTTAAATTTAAATTTTCCAAAATAATCCTTAAAATAAAACAAAAATACTATAAGTAGTGCAATTAAATTTGCAAACTGGTTTCCAAAAACTCCCCATTTCAAGTATTTTATAAAGTAAATTGCCAGAATATAAGTTGTAAAAAGGCTTACAACACTCCCTATCGCCACTTTCATATACATTCTCTTCATTCTGAACAGAGTTGTGGAAAGATTGTTAAAAGCGTTTGTTGTCGCAATCAGTATACTGACAATTATCAGTGGATAGTAGCTTACTTTGCTTAAATCGACAATATAGGAAAACATTTTTTGAGCAAAAGGCGTAAATAAAAACATATATGTCAGCACATTAAATACAACTATAATCATAGTTGACGAAAACATATAGCTTCCAAATTCATCTTCACTATCCTTCAAATCCACATATTTCTTCATCTGTGCATTATAAAGCCCAAGACCCAGAATAACTGTAAACAGTGAAGTGATAGGTCCTAATGTTCCTACAATACCAAACTCTTCCTGAGTAAGAAGCCTTGTTATTATTGGAAGAAATATAAATGATCCCATTTTTGTCACTAAATTCATCAGTGAATAAACCATCGTTCCTTTTAATAAATTTTTATTATCCATTCGAATATTATTTTCCTTCCTCTATTTTAAACCTATCAAGTCATGAATTCTTATTATTCCGACTACATTTCCATCTTCTACAACTGGCAGAACATTTATCTGGCTTTTTCTGTTTTCCATAAGATGAAGTGCTTCAAGAGCCATTGAATCCCTGCTGATACAAACTGGAGAAGAAATCATTATGTCCTTGGCCTTATATGTAAAAAATTTCTCCTTATGCTGTAATGCACGTCTTATATCTCCTTCTGTAATAATTCCTTTCAGTCTGCTGTGTGCTTTTCCATCTTCTGAAATACATACTGCACCCATTTTCTTTTTTGTAAGAAGAAGCAGAATATTTTCAATTTCTTCATTTTCTCCTGCAACAGGCAGTTCATCACCCATATGCATCAGGTCAGAAACTGTAAGAAGAAGTCTTTTTCCAAGACTTCCACCCGGATGATATTTAGCAAAATCATTTTCAGTAAAATTTCTCATTTTCATAAGTGCAACTGCAAGAGCATCACCCATTACAAGTGTTGCAGTTGTTGAACTCATTGGAGCCGTTCCAAGTGGGCACGCTTCGTTTTCAATGCCAATATTTATAACTATTTCTGCGTATTTTGCAAGCGTAGATTTTTCATTTCCTGTAAGCGCTATTATTTTCCCTCCTATTTTTTTTATAGGAGTCAGAATACTTAAGATTTCATCAGAATTCCCACTATTAGAAATTGCTATGACCACATCTCCGTTACTTATCATTCCCAAATCTCCATGTAGCGCTTCTGCAGCATTTACAAATATGGCACTCGTTCCAGTAGATGCAAGTGTTGCGGTAATTTTTTTCCCTATAAGTCCTGACTTTCCAATACCTGTAACTACAACCTTATTATTTTTTAGACCATAAATAAGATTTACTGTTCTCTCAAATCTGTCATCTATCTTGTTTTTTACATTTTCAAGTTCACTTATTTCAATGTCGAATACTCCTCTTGCTTCCTGAATGCAGTTTATATCCATCGATTCTTCCCTTTCCTATTCCTATTTATTTTCTTTTTTTATTTTATTAAGTATTTTCTTTATTTCCTGGCTTTTATCCTTATGACATACAAGCAGTGCATCTTCCGTATTTACAATGACAATGTCTTCTATTCCTATTGTTGCTATTATTTTATCCTTTTCCTTATTTATTATTATGTTTCCTTCTGAATCAATTTCTGAATACTTTTCTGTTCTTACCACATTTCCCTTACCATCTTTCGGAAAAATTTCATCCAGGGATTTGAAACTTCCCACATCATTCCAGCTTATATCTACAGGTATTACAAGAACTGACTTTGTATGTTCCATTACTCCAAAATCTATTGATATTTTTTCAAACGTTTCAAATTCCTCGCTTACATATTCACTCAGGGCTTTCCCGTAAAATTCATTTAAATCTTTTTTTTCAAGTATTTCTTCTATTTTTTCAAGAACAGGTTTATGGGAATCCATATATTTTTTTATTTCATTCAGGATAAACTCTGTTTTCCATACGAACATTCCGCTGTTCCACAGGTAATTTCCCTTCTCTATATACTTTTCTGCAATTTCCCTGTTAGGTTTTTCCCTAAAACTTTTCACTTTGTAGATTTTACATTCTTCTGTGTCTTCTTCCTTTTTCCTTGGCTTTCTGTTTTTAATATACTCAATATATCCATATCCTGTTTCCGGATAGGAAGGTTTTATTCCCAATGTTACAATAACATCTTTTTGAGCTTCTTCAAAAGCAAAGTTAAGACTTTCCAGAAATTCTTTTTCCTTCTTTATAAGATGATCCGACGGTAACACTGCCATAATACTGTCTTTATATATTTTCTGTATTATTAATGCGGCATAACCTATACATGCGGCGGTGTCCCTCGCCATAGGCTCAAAAATTATATTTTTTTCAGGTATTTCAGGAAGTTCCTTCTTTATAATATCAAGATAGGCTATATTCGTTGAAATAAATATTTTCTCAGCGGGTATCAATTTTACAACTCTGTCTACAGTTTCCCTAATCATTGTTTTTTCAGAGACAAGATCCAGAAATTGTTTCGGTCTCTCGTTTGTCGACAAGGGCCAGAATCTTGTTCCGCTCCCACCTGTCATTATTAATACAACTTTATCCATTATTGTTTTCTCCTGTTTTTATTTTTCAATTTTTTTATAATATTATATCACTTTATTTTAAAATTTTTATGATTTTTTTTATTTGAAACGACATTATTTTCTGTTATATCACATATAAATAATATCTTTAATAACTTTCCTCATATCATACCAGTATTCTTTTTATTCCTTTATTCCATTTTGTAAGTATATCATCCTGTATAGTTCCAGCCCATTCAGCCATCTGTAAGAGAGTAATTTCTTCATTTCCCTGCTTTCCTGTAATAACAGCTTCGCTGCCTATTTTTACTTCAGGAATATCTGTTATGTCAACTATAATCATATCCATACATACTTCTCCCAGGATTTTTGCTTTTTTCCCATTAATCAGCACATATGCTCCGTTATTTTCAATCTGTTTCTGCAGTCCATGAGCATAACCTACAGGAATTACTGCTACTGTCTTATTTTCCTTCAATTTCTCCTGACTTCCATAAGAAACTTTTTCCCCCTTTGACAATTTCCTTATGTTTATTATCTTTGAACTTAATTTCAGTACAGGAAATAACCCGATATTTTCATTCAGTGGTTCCATCCCATATATTGCCATACCTACTCTTGCAAAGTCATAATTATATTTTTTCCTATATTTGAAAAGCAATGGACTCGCCTGAATATGTCTAAATCTGTATTTTATGCTGTTGCTATCAAAAATCGATACAATCTTGTCATATTTAGCTATCTGTTTTTCTGTTTCTTCTTCATTACCAACATCGGAAATATGAGAATAGATTGACATCATATCAATATTCGAAGCAAATTTTATTTTTTCCATCAGTTTTTCCGTTTCAGTTTCATCAAATCCAAGCCTGTTCATTCCAGTATTAAACTTTATATGTACTTTCATTCTTCCTTCATTTTTTAAAATATCTTTATATCTTTCAAGCTGTTCAAAATTAAAGATTGTAATTTCGATATCATTTTTTACAGCTTTTTTCAATTCATTCTCTTCAATATAATTTAATACCATAACAGAAATTTTTTCCATCTTGTCAGGAAATTCCCTTTTTACTATATTCTTGATTTTTAAAGCTTCTCCAATGTATGCCGTTGCAAAATACAGACATCCATTATTTATCAGTACAGGCAATATACTTTCTATCCCCAATCCATACGCATCATCTTTTAATACACATATTATATTTTGATTTATTTCTTTTATTTTTTTTAAGTTTTTTTTTATATTTTCTATATCTATTTCCAGTTTTATAAGCATTTTATACCACTTTTCTTTTTCCAGTTATAAATTTTTATTTCTCATATTATATCATATTTCTTCTTTTTTATGAAAATTATTCTTGAAAAACAGACTTTCATATGTTAATCTAAAAAACAGAAATGATTTTATATTATTTAATTTTATACTATATTCATTTGTCAGTCAAAACAGACAAATAGAAAGGATGATTTTATGTTATTTAGTCTTACCCTTATTTTTCTTTCAGGCATTATACTTGGAAGCATATTTAACCGTCTGAAACTACCTCAATTAATAGGAATGTTACTTACAGGGATAATTTTAGGACCTTTTCTTCTAAATCTTCTTGATCCGAAAATTTTATCAATCTCAGCAGATTTGCGACAGATAGCTTTAATTATAATATTGACAAGAGCCGGTCTGAATCTTGATATAAATGATTTAAAAAAAGTTGGAAGACCTGCTATTTTAATGTGTTTCCTTCCTGCAACCTTTGAAATTCTTTCAATGATAATTCTTGCACCAAAATTTTTAGGACTTGGCCTTCTGGATTCTGCAATACTTGGAACTGTTATCGCCGCTGTTTCTCCTGCTGTAATTGTTCCTAAAATGCTGAAACTCATGGAAGAAGCATATGGAACAGACAGGAGTATTCCACAGCTGATTATGGCAGGAGCTTCTGTTGATGATGTGTTCGTCATAGTTTTATTTACTTCTTTCATTAGACTTGCTTCAAATGGTACATTTTCAATGCTTAACCTTATAAAAATTCCTACTTCCATTTTTTTTGGAATATCCGTAGGATTTTTATGTGCTATTTTTCTGATTTATCTTTTTAAAAAAATACACATAAGAGACAGTTTGAAAGTAATTATTATTTTAAATATTTCTTTTCTTCTTGTAACTTTTGAACATTCACTGACAGGTATAATCGGATTTTCAGGCCTTCTTGCAATAATGAGTATGGGAACAGGCATTCAGGGAAAAAATAGCATACTTTCTAAAAGGCTGTCTGTAAAATATTCTAAATTATGGATTGCCGCAGAAGTTATGCTTTTTGTACTCGTAGGCGCTACCGTAAATATAAAATATGCATTAGGTGCAAGTATTCCTGCTATTCTACTGATTATGACTGTTGTAGTTTTTCGTATGGCTGGAGTATTTTTATGTCTTGCTGGAACATCACTTTCTTACAGGGAACGATTATTCTGCATGATTGCCTATTGTCCAAAAGCTACTGTTCAGGCAGCTATCGGATCCATACCTTTGTCTATGGGACTTTCTTCAGGAAATATAATTCTCACAGTTGCAGTACTTTCAATCCTTATAACTGCCCCTTTAGGAGCTTTTGCAATTGATATCAGTTATAAGAAACTGTTGAAAAAAGAGTAAAATCATAAGAAATTCTGATTATTGTATCATCCTCTTCCTGTTACATATGATTTTTAGAAACAATATCATGCGTTTGATACTATTCTATATAAGAAAGAGCATGAAGTTTTTTCATTAACCTCATGCTCCCATTTCCACTTATTAAATTTTTCTTTCTCTTAAAAATAAGAATTTGTCATAATCACATTTTACAATCTTTTTTAAGCAAAGTATCTATGTACTTATCTTGTAATTAAATCCTTAATTACTGCAACTATGTCACTGATTATTAATTTCTTGATTTTATCATCTCATCAATAGCCTTTGCCGCTTTCTTTCCAGCTCCCATGGCCAGTATAACTGTAGCCGCTCCTGTTACTGCATCTCCACCTGCAAATACCCTGTCTCTTGTCGTCTGACCAGTTTCTTCATTAGCAACTATACATTTCCATTTATTAAGTTCAAGTCCTGATGTAGTTTGTGATATTAGCGGATTAGGTGAAGTTCCTATGGACATTATTACTGTTTCAACTTCAAGGTCAAATTCTGATCCTTCTATAGGGACAGGTCTTCTTCTTCCACTTGCATCAGGCTCCCCTAATTCCATCTTTATACATTTCATTGCCTTTACCCAGCCATTTTCATCAGGAATAATTTCAATTGGATTTGTAAGAAACATGAAATTAATTCCTTCTTCCTTTGCATGTTCCAATTCTTCCAGTCTCGCCGGTGCTTCTTCTTCAGATCTTCTATATACTACATATACTTCTGATCCTAGTCTTCTTGCTGTTCTTGCCGCATCCATTGCCACATTTCCTGCTCCTACTACTACAACTTTCTTACCAAGCTTTATCGGAGTCTTATAATTTTCATCAAAAGCTTTCATCAGATTACTTCTAGTTAATAATTCATTGGCTGAAAATACTCCGTTGGAATTTTCTCCTTTTATATGCATAAAATTAGGAAGTCCTGCACCTGATGCAATATATACAGCTTCGTAATTTTCTTTATCTAATAAATCATCAATCATAATAGTCTTACCTATTACTACATCTGTTTCTATTTTTACTCCTAAGTCTTTTATCTCCTGAATTTCAGGTTCTACTACTTCCTTTTTTGGCAATCTGAATTCAGGAATTCCATAAACAAGAACTCCTCCTGGCTCATGCAATGCTTCAAATATTGTAACATCGTACCCTTTTTTAGCCAAATCACCTGCACATGCTATCCCTGAAGGACCGCTTCCCACTATGGCCACTTTTTTATGATTTTTCTCTATAAGTACCGGTATCTTGATTCCTTTCTTTCTCACATAATCGGCAACAAATCTTTCAAGCCTTCCAATAGCAACAGGTTCATTTTTAAATCCTACTATACAGCTTCCTTCACATTGACTTTCCTGAGGACAGACTCTTCCGCATACAGCAGGAAGGGCATTTGTTTCTTTTATTATTTCTGCAGCCTTTTCAAAATTACCTGATTTCACTTCTGTTATAAATTGAGGTATATGAACATTTACAGGACAGCTTGGTACACAGAGAGGCTTTTTACAGTTCAGACATCTTGTAGCTTCAAGCATGGCCATCTCAGCTGTATATCCTTTACTTACTTCTTCAAAATTATTTATTCTTTCATCAGCAGGCTGAACAATATCTTCTACCTTTTTTTTCTTATTAAATGAAGGTGTCTCCTGTTTCTTTTCATTTTCATGGCTATCTGTTCCTCCGTTACAGTAATAACTAGGTTCGGATTCCGGCATTTCTAATTTCTCTTCATCTATTTTACATGCACCATGAGGATTATCCGATGTGCTGATTTCTTTTCCTTTTTTTTCTGTTGACTTGTACATTTCCTGTCTTCTTAAAGCCTCATCAAAATTAATTTCATCAGCATAAAATTCCGGACCGTCTACACAGGCAAATTTTACATTTCCATTGACAGTCAGTCTGCAGGCACCACACATACCTGTTCCGTCTACCATTATAGGATTTAAACTCACTACAGTTTTTATATTATACTTTTGAGTCTGAAGTGCAGTAAATTTCATCATTATCATAGGACCTATAGCTACTGCTAAATCATATTCTTTTCCTTCTCCCATAAGTCGTTCAATTTCATCTGTTACAAGTCCTTTTTTTCCATAACTTCCATCATCTGTTACAATGTATACATTTTTTGCAATTTTTCTCATGTCCTCTTCGTATATTACAGCTTCTTTTGTTCTGGCTCCCATTATAACATCTACATCTATCCCTCTTGAATGAAGATATTTTACCTGTGGATATACAGGAGCTGCCCCCAGCCCTCCAGCTATAAATAATATCTTTTTCCTTTTAAGTTCATCATCTGTTTCATATATTAATTCTGAAGGTTTTCCCAAAGGTCCTACAAAATCCAGAAACTCATCTCCTTCTTCAAATTCACACATTTCCTTTGTAGATGTTCCTATTGCCTGAATTACTACTGTTACTGTTCCTTGCTCCTTGTCATAATCAGCTATAGTTAAAGGTACTCTTTCTCCTGTCTTATCAGCCATTACAATGACAAATTGTCCAGGATTGGAGGATTCAGCCACTCTTGGTGCATGAACTCTCATCATGTATATAGCTGGAGCCAGCATTTTCTTTTCCACAATTTTAAACATATTTCTCTCCATTCTTTACATTTTTTATTATAACTCTTTATATATTAAAATAATTATAAATTTTATTTTGTAACATTAACTGATGAAATAAATCCAAATATTTTTTATTTAAATAAATTTTAAAAAATTCATATTCTATTTAAATATCTTTTCTATGTTCCAATGTACCGTTATTCTTAATGAGAAGTATCTCACTCATTATACTTACGGCAATTTCTTCAGGAAGCTGGTTAGATATATTTAATCCTACCGGACCATATATTCTATTAATTTCTTCTTCAGAAAATCCATCCTGAACAAGAGAATTTCTGATGAAAACATGTTTCACCTTACTTCCTATAAGTCCTATATATTTTGCTTCCGTTTTAAGGGCTTCTCTTACAAAATCCAAATCTCCTGCATGTCCTTTTGTTGCAATGACAATATAGGTATCTTTAGTGACTGTAATCTTCTGAAAAGCTTCATTATATGGAGTAATTATTATATCAGAAGCTTTCTGAAGACTTTCTTTTGTAGCGTATTCTTCACGGTCATCTATAATAGTGCATTTAAAACCAAGAAAGGTTGCCAGTTCCAGAACTTTTTCACCTACATGACCTCCACCGGCAATAATAAGTTTTTTTTCTGGAATAAATACTCTTATAAATCCGCCCGCTTCTCCTCCACACTCCATCTTTAAATCTCCCTGTGGAGTCAAGCTATGATTGAAAATCCTGTTTTTATTAGCTTTAAGGGCTTCAACAGATTCCTGAATCACAGTATACTCTATTTTACCACCACCAATAGATCCAAAAGATTTACCATCTTCCCAGACTAACATTAAGGAGCCTTCATCTCGAGGAGTAGATCCTTTAATCTCTGTAATAGTAACTAATGCAACTTTTTCTTCCTTGTTTAAAGATTCTATGATTTTTTTTAATATTATTTCATCCATGTAAGGCCTCCTGATATTTGATTTTTTAATGTAAGTATAGCTTCAAGAGCACCACCGCCTACACTTCTAGCTTTATCAGAAATTGTAAAACAGTTTTCATATTCATTCATCCTTGGATCAATGTCAGCTATCTTGAATCCTTTTGTAACAAAATACCCGTCTCTTATTATTCCTCTAAGAATACCGTCTATGGTAGCCAGAACTTTATTTCCATTAATTAAGGCTATTGTTTCCCCTTTCCTTACTGTATCTCCGATTTTACTTATATTCCTTATGTTTCCTTCCCATTCACTGTGTATTACTCTCTCTTTAGTAAAACCGCCTATATTTCCAGGTATTCCAGAATTTTTAATAGCTTCACCATTATATATTACTTCTCCGAGATGGTGCCCTCTCTTAGTTTCAATGACTGCATGAACATCTTTTCCTGCAAAGAAACCAGGACCCACCCCAATTGTAATCGGAGCCATATCTATATGTGTTCCAAGATTTTTTTTTGCAAGAATAGCATCAATAAGAATAAAAGGCTTTAATATGCTAATATATCGCCCCTTTTCATCAATGAGTACAGGGATTTCATTATTTTCAAGAATTTTCTCCATTTCTTCAATACCATCTGCCAAAACAGAAGTAATTCCATTAATAGTCATTTTTTTTCTATAAACTGCTTCACCAAAAGAAACTTCTCTTCTTATTGAGCTTGGATTACCAGTTTCAAGAACTACAACTTTAAATCCACATTTATAAAGTCTTTCAATTATTCCCGAAGAAATATCCCCTCCACTTCTTATAAGTACAATATCTCGATATATCATTTTGTGCCCTACCTTTAAAAATATTCTTTTATTCGAAATAAGCTCGTATAATTCAAATATGCCATTTTATGATTATCTCCTTAAATACAAGTTTTTTAAAGAAAATTACAGCATAAAATGGCTTTTTATTCTTAACTTCGTATTTTTCCCATAATAATCTTACAATTCAGATATTTAGAATTTGAATCCAGCATCTTCAAATATTTTCTTTGATGCAGAACCTTCCAGATATTTGAGGAACTGTTCAGCCTGTTCCTTATTTTTTGTAGAAGAGATAATAGCTGCAGGATAAACTATAGGATCATGTAAATCCTGAGAAAATTCTTCAACAATAAATCCATTTTTAAGCTTTTTTGCATCTGTAAGATATACTATTCCGGCATCCACTTCCCCAAGTTCCACTATATTTAGAACAGCTGTTACATCTTTTTGATAAACTACCTTATTTTGAATATCATTCCATAAGTTCAATTTTTCCAGTGTCTGTTTTCCATATTTTCCTGCAGGAACAGTTTTTTCTTCACCTAAAGCTATCTTGCCTACATTTTTTAATTCCTTCGAAGATTTTAACGTATCTTTCTGAGTGTTAGGTGCTATCAGGACTAATGTATTTTTTAACAGATCTTTTCTTGTTTCCTTAATTATAAGATTTTCCTTTTCCAGATTGTCCATGTTTTTTTTAGCGGCTGAAATAAAAATGTCAGCTGCAGCTCCACCTATAATCTGTTTTTCCAGAGCTCCTGAACCACCATAGTTTACATTTATAGTTACATCAGGATGTTCTTTCTTATAATTTTCCACAATTGTATCCAATGATTTTTTTAAACTTGCAGCGGCACTTATTGTAAGTGTCACAGGTTCTTTTTTTACAGTTTCCTTCTGTCCACCACAACTAAAAATAAAAAGTAATAGTGTTAATAAAATAATAATTTTTTTCATATTTCCCTTCTATTTTTTTATTTTTTTATAATTTCCTAATTTTAAAAATTTCTATAATTACACCCTTTGATTATAAACATAAATCAAATAAAGTATTTATATATTTTTATTTCTCATTCTTTATCCAATCTCCACTTTTTCCGCCATGTTTTTCTACCAGTCTGATTTCTCCTATAACCATAAACTTGTCCATGCTTTTACACATATCATAAATAGTAAGACCGGCTATTGAAACCATTGTAAGTGCTTCCATTTCAACTCCTGTTTTTCCTGTAGTTTTTACAGTGGCTTTTATAAGAATTCTATTTTCCTCATCATCAAATGAAAATTCTATTTTAGCATTTGTAAGCAGAATGTTATGGCACATGGGAATAAGAGTCTGCGTCTGCTTGGCCGCCATTATAGCCGCTATTCTTGCCACCCCTAGAACATCTCCTTTTTTTATATTCCCCTTCTTCACTGCTTCAAGTGTTTCCCTGTTCATTACAATTTCACCTGTAGCAACAGCTGTTCTTTCCGTAACATTTTTTTCAGTAATGTCTACCATTACTGCTTTTCCATCATCATCAAAATGTGTAAGCTTATTCACCTTGCTTTTTACCCTCCTTTTCTATCAGTCTGTTTATTATGATTACCAGTATAAAACTGAATATTACTATGATAATTATAAGTATATTTGCTTTTTTTATTTCTCCACTTTCAATGGAAAAATATATAAGGAGAGGTATTGTCTGTGTCTGTCCAGGTATATTTCCGGCAACAATAAGAGTGGCACCAAATTCCCCCATAGCACGTATACATGAGAGAAGAATTCCAGCAAGTATACCCTTTGAAGCCATAGGAAAAATTATATACCTGAATATTTGAAAAGATTCAGCTCCATCAACTTTAGCAGCTTCCTTAATTTCTTTCTGAACATTATCAAAACCAAGTTTAGCATTTTGATACATGAGTGGAACAGTTACAACTACTGCAACAAGACAGGCCGCTTTCCAGCTGAAAACAATATTCCATCCAAACCATTCATAAAAATATTTTCCAATCAGCCCCCTTCTTCCTATTAATACAAGAAGAATATATCCTACTACAGTAGGTGGGAGGGACATAGGAAGAACTATCAATGTCTCTATGATATTTTTGAATTTAAAGTTATTTTTATGAAATATATAAGCAAGAGCAGTTCCAATAAAAAACGTTATAAAAACTGCTATTACAGTAACTTTCAGTGAAAGCAGAATTGCTTCTAGCATTTACATCCTTTCTGTTTTGCTCTATTCTTTTATATCTATATTACATCCTTTTTTAATTTCTCCACCTTTTTTCACAGTAGCAAAAACTCCTTCCCGAGGCATTATGCAATCCCCCATGGCATAATAAATGTGGCAACGGTTATGACAGTCCTTTCCTATCTGGGTTATTTCAAGTTCAAAATTATCACCTGACAGTATGGTACCAGGAACAATTTTCGTGAAATCCAGTCCGCTTATTATAAGATTTTCCCCAAAACTTCCAAAATTTACAGGTGCTCCCTTTACTTTAAAATTTTCTATGCTTTCAAAACAGAGGAGACTGACCTGTCTATGCCAGTTTCCTCCATGAGCATCATTTTCCAGTCCGAAGTTTTCAATCAAATTAATATGAAGAACTTCCTTTTTTGGAGTACCTTTCTTTTCAGAGATGCATATTGCTTCAATTTTACCCATTTTCTCTCCTTGAATTTTATATTGCTAAAAAAAATTTATTTTAATAAATTTAATCAAAAAATTTGTTTTTTTATTATGGTATATTATACCTTTTTTTTGTATATTGTCAAGTTAAATACAATCAAAATAAATGTTCAGAAAATTTATTTGTAAATAAAATTATATAAGGTATTGATTTTTATATATTTTAAGGGTAAAATCTATATACATAGGTAAAATGTAATAAAAAATTTTTATAAAAGGAAAGATGAAAATGAAAGATCAATTTGGAAGAGAAATCAACTACTTGAGGCTTTCTGTCACAGACAACTGTAACCTCAGGTGTATTTACTGTATGCCTGAAGATTCAAAAAATGAATCTGATAATAATAATTTAACTATAAATGAATATTACAGAACAGTAGAAATTCTTGCGAAACTTGGAATACGAAAAGTGAGAATTACAGGCGGGGAACCTCTTACAAGAAAAGGAATAGATGAATTGATAGGAAAAATCAATACTATTCCCGAAATAGAAGAAATTGCGATTACAACTAATGGTATACTTCTTGACACATATTTAGATAAATTTATAAAAAATGGTGTTACTTCACTAAATATAAGCATAGATTCTGTAAATAAAGAAAATTTCAATAAAATTACCCGTGGAGGAGATTTGTATAGAGTAACGGAATCCTTGAAAAAAGCTCGGGATAACGGAATAAAAATTAAGCTTAACACTGTAATTATAAAAGGATCAAACGATCATGAAATTTCTGATTTAGTAAAGTTCGCTATAGCAAATAATGTTGATATAAGATTTATAGAACTTATGCCTATAGGATGTGCAAGAAATCTGAAAGGAATGAAAAGTCAGGAGATTATAGAATTTCTTAAGAAAAACTCCGATATAAAAGTAGAGGAAAACAAAATAGAGAGTCATAAAATTAATGAAGAATTGAGAACCGGTCCTGCCCAGTACTATAACATTTCAGGAACAGATATAAGGATAGGGTTTATTTCTCCATTAAGCAGCTGCTTTTGTGATGAATGTAACAGGATAAGGGTTACATCTGACGGAAAAATAAAACAATGTCTTTACTATAAAGGTAATGTTGATTTAAAGAAACTTTTCAGAACTGAAAATATTACAGATGAAGAACTTATAAAAATACTCGAAAGGGAAATTTATACAAAAAACAGGAAACATGAGTTTAATGATTATAAAAAACACAATGAAAAAAGAGAAGAAAGAATTATGAGTTCAATAGGAGGATGATTTACAATGTTGATTAAAAATGCTCTGATAGCCACAGCAAGTGAATTATACAAAGGAGATATTTATATTAAAGATGGAATAATAAAAGAGATAGGGGAAAATCTTGATATAAAAGATGAAGAAATAATAGATGCCAAAGGGAATTACGTAATACCGGGAGGAATAGATGTACATACTCATTTTAGTCTTGATGTGGGAATTGCCGTGTCTAATGATGATTTTAGAACTGGAACAATAGCTGCTGCCTGTGGAGGAACAACATCTATAGTGGATCATATAGGTCAAGGTCCGGTAGGCAGTACACTTAGAAGTAGAATAGAACATTATCATGGGCTGGCAGAAGGAAAAGCTGTAATAGATTATTCTTTTCATGGAGTTGTAGCTTATGATGTGGATGAACAGAAAATAGAGGATATGAAAGAGCTTATAAAAGAAGGAATAGAAAGTTACAAAATTTACATGACTTATGGACAAAGAATAGGGGATGAAGAAGCTATAAAGGTATTAAAAACTGCAAAAGAAAATAATGCAATAGTTTCAGTACATCCTGAAAATCATGCGGCTGTTGAATATTTAAGAAAGTATTATGTGGAAAATGGAATGACTTCGGCAGAGTACCATCCAAAAAGCAGACCTGAAGAATGTGAGGCTGAAGCTGTAAATAGAATATTAACTCTTGCACATGTTGTAGGAGATGCTCCTATTTATATAGTGCATCTGACTTCAAACATGGGACTTGATTATATAAAAATGGCAAGACAAAGAGGTCAGAAAAATATATATGTGGAAACATGCACACAGTATCTTGTTTTAGATGAAGAACTTTATAAATTACCGGGAACAGAAGGTTTGAAATATGTTATGAGTCCTCCTTTAAGAGAAAAATCCAATCAGGAAAAATTATGGAGAGGTATAAGAAATGGAGATATTCAAGTAGTAGCAACTGACCACTGTCCATTTTCCTATGAAAAGGAAAAAGTGCCTATGGGAAAAGATGATTTTACTAAATGCCCTAATGGAGCACCAGGTGTAGAAGCAAGAATGCCGGTATTGTTTTCAGAAGGAGTTATGAAGGGTCGAATTACAATTAATAAATTTGTTGAAGTAACAAGTACAAATCCTGCAAAAATTTGTGGAATGTATCCTAAAAAGGGAAGTATAGCAGTAGGAAGTGATGCTGATTTAGTAATATTTGATAAAAATAAAAAAGTTACCATTACAAAATCATTATTCCATGAAAATGTAGATTACACAAGTTATGAAGGTATTGAATTACAGGGATATCCAATAATGACTATTGTAAGAGGAAAAGTGATTGTAAAAGACAATGAATTTATAGGAGAAGAAGGATACGGTCAATTTATAAAAAGATATAAAAATGATGAATATGCCAGATATTAAATGATAAATAGAAAAGGAAAAAGGTGGAGAGATGTTTTTAAAGAAAGTGGAAACCCTGGAAAAATTAATGGATTTACGCAAAAAAGATATAATTACCGCAGTGGGCTCTAATGGAAAAACAACTTTCTGCCTGAATTTATGTAAGGAACTGAAAAAAGAGAAGAAGATAGTTTTTTTAACTACAACAGTTAAAATTTTACCAATAAATAAAAAATATGGTTTTGTTGATATAACAATTCCTAATACTGAAAATGAAACTGAAGAAAAGGAAAGAGATGTTTTTTCAGAAATGGAAATAACCTCTTTCCTATTAAATCTGGAAAAAAATTTAAATAATAGCAACAATATATATGTTTTAGGAATATACGACAGCAAAATAGGAAAAATAACTTCCCTTTCTCCAAAAATACTTGAAGATATTTCAGGAAAATGTGACTACATGATAATAGAAGGTGATGGTTCCAAAATGAAACCTCTAAAAGGCTGGAACAAAACAGAACCTGTATATACTAAAAATACTACAAAATCTGTAGGCATACTGCCTATAAATATAATAGGAGAGAAAATAAATGATGTCAATATTCATCGTATAGAAAAATTTCTTGAAATATCCGGTGGGCAAAAAAATGAAACTTTAACATTAAATCATCTGTATAATGTTATTGTTCATAAAAATGGACTTTTTCAATATTCATTAGGAGAAAAAATTCTTATATTAAACTGTGCCGAAAGGTATGAAGATAAAGAAAATGCATTAAATCTTGCTAAAATGATCAAAAGTAATATAAATTTCAAGGATGTTAGAATAGCTGTAACCAGTTTGAAGAACAGAGAATATTACGAAATAGAAGAAAACAATATTATGAAGGAAGAAAATCACAATTCTAAAATAAGTGCAATCATAATGGCTTCAGGAAAATCGAAAAGAATGGGGACAAACAAGCTTCTTCTTGAATACAGGGGAATCACATTTATAGAAAATACACTGGAAAAAGTTCTTAATGAAAATTTTTATGAATTGGCTATTGTTATTTCTGATAAAAAAGTAAGGAAGAAATGTCAGGATTATATAAAAAAATCGGAAAAAGATGAAAAAAAAATATATATAGTTGATAATAAAAAATCAGAAAAAGGACAGAGTGAAAGTATAAAAATAGGATTGAAAACTCTAGGAAAATGTGACGGATATATGTTCTTTTCATGCGATCAGCCTTTTCTGACTTCAGATACTATAAAAAAAATATTACAAAATTTTAAAACGAAAGGAATAACAATACCTGAATACAATGGAAAAAGAAGCCTTCCTGTCATCTTTGGAGAAAATTTTAAAGATGAACTTCTCAAGCTGGAAGGAGATACAGGTGGAAAAACTGTCATAAGCAATCATCAGGATAAAATAAAAATAGTAGAAATAGAAAATCCATATGAGGGAAAAGATATAGACACAAAGGAAGATTACGAAATGTTGAAGAAAGGTGAACAGGATGTATACAGTAGGAATAATAACAAGCAGTGATAAAGGTGCTAAAAATGAAAGAGAGGATAAAAGCGGTAAAGCTATAAAAAAAATTGTAGAAAAATATGATATGAAAGTAATAAAATACTTGATCCTTCCTGATGAAAGAGAACTTCTTTCATCCGAAATGAAAAATATGTCAGACATACTGAAATTGAATCTTATACTGACAACAGGAGGAACAGGATTCAGTATAAGAGATGTAACACCTGAAGCGACTAGAGATATTATAGAAAAGGAAGTTCCTGGAATACCTGAAGCAATAAGACAATACAGTATAAATATAACTAAAAGAGCAATGCTTTCAAGAGCTATCGCAGGTATAAGAAAAGAAACGCTGATAGTAAATCTTCCAGGAAGTGAAAAAGCTGTAAGAGAATCACTGGAATATTGTATAGAGCCAATAATTCATGGGATAGAAATACTTGTAGGAAGTGCTACAGAATGTGCCAGATAGGAGAGAAACAGAATGAAAAAAATAAATGTAAGAAATGCTGAAGGATATGAACTTTGTCATGATATAACCCAGATATTACCGGGAGAGTTCAAAGGAGCAAAGTTTTTAAGGGGACATATAATTAGGAAAGAAGATATAGAAGTCCTGATTTCATTGGGAAAGGAAAACATATTTGTAATGGAAGAAGAAGATAAGGAAAAAAATCTTATCCATGAAAATGATGCTGCAACGTTTATCGTAGAAAAACTCAATTTAGATAAAGAGTTTTTTGAAATTTCAGATATACGCGAAGGTAAAATAAATATAACTGCCAAAAAAGACGGAATTTTAAAGATAGATATCAATACTCTGAACAAAATAAACAAAATAGGGGAAATAATTCTAGTTACAAAGTATAATAATAGTTATATTAAAAAAGGAGAAACTGTCGCTGCAACTAGAGTAATTCCATTACTGATAGAAAAATCCCAGCTGGATGAAATGAAGAAAATAGTTAAAGACAGGAACGTACTGACATTCAAAAAAATTGACAAAAATAAGAAATTAGCACTAATAACAACAGGAAATGAAGTATATAACGGAATAATAAAGGATAAATCAAAAGAAGCCCTTTTAAAAAAATATAAAAAGTATGAAATAAATGACATAGAGCAGGTATTTTCACAAGATGACAAGGATACAATAAAAAAATATATAAAGAATTTTGAAAATGAAAAAGATATTATTATGTGTACAGGAGGAATGTCCATCGATCCTGATGATGTCACACCTTCTGCCATAAGAGAAACCAATTGGGAAATAGTCACTTACGGTACTCCTGTCCTTCCAGGAGCAATGTTTATGCTGGCATACAAAGGAGAAAAAGTATTAATAGGATTGCCAGGCGGAGTTGTCTTTTCAGAAAAAACTGTTTTTGATGTTCTGCTACCTAGAATTCTTGCAAATGACAGGATAACCAAGCAGGAAATTATTGAGATGGGACACGGAGGATTGCTGGGATAATAAATAATGTGTCTGTTAACAAGTTTTATAATATTTTTCATCTGATATTATAAAATAGGTTGTGATATAAGTCTAATGATTAACTGATTGAAAAAAGAATAACAGAATAAAAGTTATAAAAAATATTTTGTAAAAAAAATTCGATAAATCTAATAAATTTTAAATTACATAATTTTTAGATTATCGAATTTTTATTTTTAACAAATCTTTTTCTTATTTTTTCGTTTTTCTACTATATGGTGTTCCTTCCAGAGGAAGTTTAGTTCTGAACTGCTTATCAAACACATAATACGCATCCTGCACTGCAGGAGCTGTAGGAATACTTGCAATTTCACCTATCCCTTTTGCTCCATAAGCCATTTCATTTCTATCCTTTTTCCTTACAATAATAGATTTTATTTCCGGAGTCTGGTTACTCTTGAATAGCCCCAGTGTTCCATATTTTACTTTAGGAACTGAATCCACAAGAGGAAAATCTTCAGTCAGAGCATATCCAAGTGACATTACCACTCCACCTTCTATCTGACCCTCAACATTCAGAGGATTTATAGGTGTTCCTACATCATGTGCCGCTATAATTTTTTTGAGCTTTCCTTCATCATCAAGAATGACAACTTGTGTAGCATATCCATATCCTACATGACTTATCGGATGCGGAACATCTGTTCCTATTGGATCTGTTTTTGCAAGATATTCTGCATAAAATTCTTCACCTTCAAGCTCTTCGATAGTTTTTCCTTTATCCAGCTCATCTTTCACAAGCTGTGTAACCCTTCTCACTGCTTCCCCTGTGACAAGTGTCTGTCTTGAAGCTGTTGTCGTTCCAGAGTTTGGAGTTCTTTCTGTATCAGGAGTTTCCATCACTATCATACTAGGAGGTAATTTTAGTGTTTCAACGGCAATCTGAAGCATAACTGTTAAAAGTCCTTGTCCAATACATGCCGCTGCTGTTCTGACATGTATTTTCCCCTGCTCAACAGAAGCTTTACATCTTCCATAATCAGGAACTCCTACTCCTAAACCACTATTCTTTATTCCACAGGCAATACCTGCATACTTGGCATTTTCATACTCTTCCTTTACCGCTTCCAATGTTTCAACAAATGCTGTACTAGAATCTGCAATCTGACCATTCGGCATCGTATCTCCAGGACGTAGTGCATTTCTATATCTCATTTCCCAATGTGATATTCCCACCATGTCAGCCAACTTGTTCACACATGCTTCCATAGCAAACAATGACTGTGTTACTCCAAATCCTCTATATGCACCTGCAGGAGGATTATTTGTATAATACGCTTCTCCTACAACCTGTATATCCTGAAAATTGTAAGGTCCTGAAGCATGGGTGCAGGCTCTTTGCAGTACTGGTCCTCCAAGAGAGGCGTATGCTCCTGTATCTGAAATAATTTCTGCTATCATTCCCTGTAAGATTCCGTTTTCATCACAGCCAACAGTAAAATCCATTTCCATCGCATGACGCTTTGTATGTATATTTATGCTCTCCTGTCTAGTAAACTTAACCTTTACAGGACGTTTCAACAGATAAGCCGCCAGTGCAGCGTGATGCTGAACTGACATGTCTTCCTTACCTCCAAAACCTCCTCCTACATACATGCTTTTGATTCTTATTTTTTCAGGAGAAATACCAAGCATCCCTGATATTTCACGCTGTTCATCATATATATTCTGAGAGCCTGTATACATCAGCAGACCATCTTCTACTTCAGGATTCGGCATAGCTGTAGCACATTCTGGCTCCATAAAAGCGTGATCTGTAAAAGGCACAGAAAAATGATCCTTTATAACATATTTAGAATTTGCTATTTTTTCTTCAGGATTTCCCCTTTTGAGTTCCTGTCTGAAAAGAAGATTTCCTTTTTCATGAAGTTTTGGGGCTCCTTCAGCCATCGCTTCTATAGGATTTCTTATAGGCTCAAGTTTCTCACAGTCTATTTCCACGAGTTTTTTTGCTTCAGCTAGTATCTCTTCAGTTTCAGCAACTACAAGTGCCAAAGCATCACCTACATATCTTGTGATTTCCCCCTCTCCAATAAATGCAGGCCAGTCCTTTACCAGATGTCCTAAAGGATTTAATTTAATAGTTTCTGCAGTAATGATAGTTATTACTCCTGGCAATGCCTTTGCTTTTTCTATATTTATTTTTTTAATCAGTGCCCTTGGATAAGGAGTTCTCACACATGAACCATGCACTAACCCCTCCGTTGTAAAATCATCAGCATATTTACCTGTTCCAAGTGTTTTTTCCACAGCATCAACCCTGTCAAGATTTTCTCCTATGAGCCCTTTAAATTCTACTTTAGGTATTTTCTCATTTTGAGAGAAAATTCTTGCAGCCAGCATCACTGCATCAAATATTTTAATGTATCCCGTACATCTGCAAATGTTCCCTTTCAAAGCATCTTTAACCTGATCTAATGTCGGTTCAGGATTTTTGTCAAGAAGAGCTTTTGTACTTATAACCATTCCAGGAATACAGAAACCACATTGTACTGCTCCTGCTCTTGTATAAGCATAAGCATAAACATCTTTCTCTCTTTCTGTCAGCCCTTCTATTGTTATTATACTCTTCCCATTTACTCTTTCTGTTGTAAGTACGCATGCTCTCATTGTCTTTCCGTCAAGTATTACTGTACAAGCTCCGCAGACTCCTTCACCGCACCCGTTTTTTGTTCCAGTAAGTCTCAGATCTTCTCTCAAATAAGCCAGTAAGTTCTTTTTTACATTTGTCGAATACTGCTTTCCATTAACTGTAAATTCATACATAATATAACTCCTTCTAAAATCCACAATTTTTAAATTTATAGTAATAATTACCTCAAAATAAAATCAGAATTTTAAATAAATAAAATTTTTATTTTAAAATTATTCTTACTACATTTCATTTCAAAAATTTCCTTAGATTCTATTCCACACTTTTTGAGCTAATTCCACACTTTTTGCTGTAATTGCTTCTTCGTCTATTCCTATTAATATTCTCTCATCCATAATAATTTTACCATTGATTATTGTCGTGTCCACGTTTCTTCCACTTATTCCAAATAGTAAATGTCCATTTATATTACTTTCATTTAAAGGTGTAGGGGCTTTATAGTCCACTATTATTAAATCTGCATAATATCCTTCCTTTAAGACACCAACTTTACCATTTTTCATAAATCTGTTGGCTATCATCGGATTGTTATTAAAAATCATCTGAGGTGCTTCTACCCATCCTACACTAGGTAGTCTTTTTTCATGTTTTGAAATTATATTCATTACTTTATATGATTCCATCATATCAGGAGTATATCCATCTGTTCCCAGTCCTACAGGAATTCCCTTATTGAACATATCAAGAACTGGTGTAACTCCTACAGCATTTCCCATATTTGATTCAGGATTATGTATAACTGCTACATTACTTGCTTTCAGCATATCCAGCTCTTCAGCTGTAACATTAATACAGTGAACAGCTAAACTCTTGTCACTTAAAACTCCTCTGCTATACCATCTTTCTATTACTCTTTGGTTATATTTTTCAAGAGAGTCAACAACATCTTCTATCCCTTCAGCACAATGTACATGGAATCCTTTATTTACACCTGATACTGCTTCCAGACATTTATCAAGTGTTTTATCTGATATAGTAAGTGAAGCATGTAATCCGAAAAGTCCTCTTAACATATCATTATCTTCAGCATCACAATATTTTATAAAATCTATATTTTCTTTTATTCCAGCATTTGCTATTTCTTCTCCGTCTCTGTCTGAAACTTCATAGCAGAGATTACTTCTAATTCCTGTTATCTTTGCAGCTTCAGCTATCTTCATAAGACTTCCTTCAAGCGCATTCGGACTGGCATGATGGTCTATTACAGTTGTAACTCCACATTTCACCTGTTCTATCATAGGAAGCAGTGCACTGTATTTTACATCTTCCAAATTAAGTGTTCTGTCCAGTCTCCACCATAGATTTCTCAACACTTCTCCAAACATTGTAGCAGGCTTTCCACCTAAAAACATTCCTCTTGCAAATGTACTGTAATAGTGCATATGAGTATTAACAAATCCAGGCATTACAAGTCTTCCTTTTGCATCTTTATATTCAGCCTGAGGATACTTTGCCTTCAAATCTTCTGTCTTTCCAATTTCCTTAATAACATTCCCATCAATTAAAACTGCTCCATTTTCTACATAAGGTTTTTCATCATCTCTTGTAAAAACCTTCCCATTTCCGATTAAAATCATTTTAACCTCCTAAAATTCTAGCATATAATAAGAATAATTTTTTAATATTGTATTCAGATAGACATTCATTTCATCAGAAATCTGACCATCACCTAAAGTATGCTCTATAATTGATCCATCTTCCTTTCTTACTTTGAATTTATTTTCTCCTATACGTAAAAATCCTTTATTAGTACTATCTATAAAGTCATGTTCAGTCCAGAATACTGTAATTTTATCTTTGTAAGGGTTCCCTGTGTGAGGACAGAAGATACCGCAATTTCCACATTCGTTACACATTCCATCAATATGGACTATCTGGTGTTTTTGACTGAATATTTCACTGCCACTTGTTAATTTTATAAGTACATTTGCCCTGTTTGGACATACATCTACGCAGATTTCACAAATTTTATCACATGCAAGGCAACGTTTTCCGTCTTCCTTAGCTTCAGTTCCATGCTCCAATATACCTTTTCTCTCATATAATGTGCTATCATCCTGAGGTATATCAAATTTTTTGAAATCATTTGTAAGTCCACATTTATCCAGTATATTTTTTGAAATTATTTTTGCATCTGCAACAGCTTTTACTATTGTTGCGGCTCCTGCTTTACAGTCTCCCGCAACATAAACATTTTCTTTGCTTGTTTCATTGAACTGATTTAAAGCTGCATAACCTCTCTCTGTTAATTTCAGTCCATTAGCTTCAAAAAGACTGCTATCCACTCTTGCTCCTGTTGCATTTACAACTGTATCAAATTCAAATGATTCAAATTTTCCAGTTCCTTTTACTCCTCTTCTTCCTGAAGCGTCTCTATCTGATAGCTCCATTGCTTCACAGACAAAAGTTTTTCCATCATAGCTTACTGGTGAGTATAATTCCTGGAATACTACTCCATCCTGTAATGCCACTTCCTTTTCTTCAGGTTCGGCCGGCATAAAGTCTCTTGTTCTTCTGTATACGATAGAAACTTTTTCAACCCCAGGGCAACGTAACGCAGTTCTTGCACAGTCCATTGCCACACTTCCTCCACCGATTATTGCCACATTTTTACCTAGGGATAGATTCAGGTTGCTATTTTTAGCAGACTCTAAAAATTCAAGCGAATCTCTCAAATATTCTTCCCCTTCCTTTACAGGGCTTGCCGCTTTTTTCCATGCACCTGTAGCAAGAACAACAAAATCATATTCTTTTTTCAGTTCATCTACATTGTAGTTTTCATTTACATTGAATACAAATTTTACTCCTGCATTTACTGCCAGCTGATAATCCCTATTTATCATTTCATGGGATATTCTGAATTCAGGAATAACATACTGCACTATTCCGTATGGCTTGTCCCTTTTCTCAAGAACAGTGACATCCATACCATTTCTTCTTAAAAAATATGCCGTTGATACTCCTCCAGGTCCTGCACCTATTACAACAACTTTTTTCTTAGATATAACTTTTGCTGGCTTCATTTCTTCTAGATATATATCCATTGCATTTAATACTGCTTTTTTCTTTGCATCTCTTATTCTTAGTGATTCCTCATAGTCAAGTCTTGTACATTTATGTTGACATTGATGGTCACATATTACTCCAAGAACTGCAGGAGAAGAGTTATCATTTACTATTATTTCAAATGCTTCCTTAAATTTACCTTCACTTACCATTTTCAGGTATTCAGGTATCTGTTGATGAATAGGGCATCCACCATCTTTACATGGAGCTTTTGCACAGTCATATAATGGCAATAGGCTTGTTGTCTTTCTTGATTTTACAGGTCTTGTTTCCTTTAAGTGATTTTTGTCGTAAATAACATTTCTTGCAAGATAGTCAAGCGCTTCAACATTTATCCCATGGAAAGGTCCTGTCAGTAAAGGTTCTACAGTTTCAGCAAGCTGTTTAAGTCTTTCATATCCTCCTGGCTTCAATATTGTAGTTGCAACTGTAATAGGCTGTATTCCTGTATTGAATATTTCTTTAATATTAAAGTAGTCCGCCCCTCCTGAAAATGAAATTGGGAGTTTTCCTTTAAATTCTTTCGAAATTCTGTTTGCCAGACTTATTGTCAGAGGATACAGTGATCTTCCTGACATATACATCTCATTTCCAGGAAGCTCGTTGTTAGCTATCTGTACAGGGAAAGTGTTTGTGAGCTTTACACCAAATTCCACTTCATTTTCCTTTGCAAAATCTATCAGTCTGTTAATCATAACAACTGCATCATTCCATTGTAAATCATTTTTAAAGTGATGGTCATCAAATGTTATGTATTCGTAACCCATTTCATTTAGTATGTTTCTAGCAAATTCATATCCCAATAATGTAGGATTACATTTTATAAAGGTATGTACTTTCTTCTCTGAAATCAGATATCTTGCTATTCTTTCGATTTCTGCAGGAGGACAACCATGAAGCGTAGATAAACATATACTTCTACATACATTAGGAGAAATTTTGTCTATGTCTTCTGCTGTAACTTTTTTAAATAGATGTAAATTTTCCTTCAGAAATGCAATACTTTCTTTCCATATTTCAGTATTTGCAGCATATTTAAGTCCTTCTATATAATTGTCTATCTTTTCAGTTTTTATTCCTTCAAGGTCATATCCTACACTCATATTGAATGCAAAATCTCTGACATCACTTATTTCAAATTCCTTAGCCAGAACATGGATTGCTATGTATGCTTTAACATATTCTACAAATGCTTCCTGTACTGTAAGTTCAGTTGACCACTCCACATTGTAGCCTTCATCTTCTGCATTTATACAAGGTCTTGCTATACATTTTCTCAAGTCTTCTCCGTCCATTTTCTGAACTGTTTTCAATTCTACGAAACGGGAACCTGCCAAATAAGATGCTATAATATTTTGTGAAAGCTGCGAGTTAGGTCCTGCCGCAGGTCCTATTGGAGAACTTAGCTTATCTCCAAAAAGAACTAAATTTGTTCCACTTTTATTTTTGTAGAACTTATCTTTTTTTATTCCAAAAACACTTTTCTGTTCTTCATATTCTCTTAATGACCATTTCACTAGTTTATCAAATGGGATAGGTCTCATTAATTCACTCATTTTTTCCCTCCGATTAATTTAAAATTTAATCTTTTTTTCTCTCACAATATTTATTACATACTATTTATCATTTATATTATTAGTTCAATTATTTTTATTTTCATATCTTTACATTTTTTGTACGACTTCTTGTTAAGCTATTTAAATTTTTTATGTTTAAATTATAAGATTTGTTTTAAAATTTTATTTTTATGAATATTTTGAAACCTCAATTTTCCTACTTTTAATTTCAAATCTTAAATATTATTATTCCCCGTGTTTTACCATTTCAGCTGCTATTTCTCTATCTTTTTCATCTGGTGGGAATACCATATTTGCTAATATTGAAATTATACATACGCATGCTACTGTATCTTTAAATATGAAGCCTACATATGGTGGTAATCCTGCCACTGCATCAGGATGTGCTCCCAGTCCCAGTCCAAGACCAAAAGTAACTCCAAGAATTATTAAGTTTCTGTCGCTAAATCCTGCTTTTGCGACCATTTTTATTCCATTTATAAGTATCATTGCAAATACTGTGATAACTGCTCCACCTAGTACACTCGGAGGCATAATATTAAATATCATACCAATTTTAGGGAAGAATGCCGCTCCCATAAGTACAAATGCTCCCATTGCAATACACCATTTGTTTACAACTCTTGTCATTGCAACAATTCCTGCATTCTGACCAAATGCTGTATTAGGCAATGCATTAAACAATACTGCTGTTGTAGAACCGATAGCATCCGCAAGAATTGCTCCTGAAGTTTCTTCTCCACTAGCTTCCCTGTTAAATCCTGCTATAGTAATTCCACTTGTATTTCCTATTGTTTCAAGCCCTGAAACTATATATATAGTTGCAAAACTGAACACAGCTTCAGCTGGAAACTGTAATTGCCAAGGCATTATCAGAGGTATAGGAAAACCAAACAAAGGAGTCGATGTGATTTGTGAAAAGTTTAATTTCCCCATAAAAAAGGCTACTACATATCCTACGATTATCCCTATAAGGATCGCTGATATTTTCCACATTCCTTTTCCAAACTTCTGTAATAATATAATAGTGAAAAATACTATAAATCCTAATGTAAGATTTCCTAATGATCCATAAGTTCCATTCGCCTTTGAAGCAGCTCCTCCTGCAAAATAATCCACTCCTACATCAAGAAGATGTATCCCTATTGTTATAAGTACACTTCCTACAACAAGTGGTGGAAATAATTTTTTCAATGGTTTATAAAATATTCCCATTATAACTTCAACTAAACTTCCTAATGCCGCACCACCTAAAACACCAGCCAATCCAAATTTGGCACCTAAGGTTTTAGAAGTTGGAACAAACGCAAACGAAGTTCCCATAACTATTGGCAATCCTGCTCCTATTTGGAACTTACCTATTTTTATAGGATACAGCTGAACAAAAGTTGTTAATCCTGAAACAAACATTGCACATTGTATCATTCTCAATCTCAAAGCATTGTCAAGTCCTAATACACCTACCAATATCAATACTGGAGCCAAGTTTCCTGTAAACATAGCTAAAACATGTTGAAATCCAAGAGGAAATGCTACTTTAAAACTTGGTCTTCCGTCTAACTGGTAAATTAATTCTTTATCTGATAATTTTTCTTTTCCACCCATGACCTTCTCCTCCTCCAAATTCATTTCAGTTTATTCAGCGCGGCTACCATGATTTCTACCATGTAACCGCACTGTGTTTAAAATTATATGAAAGATTGTTACAAATTTTTGTGTAATTACTATTTCTTAAGAACTCTTTCTTTTCCTAATTCTTCCAGTTTTTCAAGCAATTCTTTAGGATCTTTAACTTTGCTTAAGAACATCATTGCAGCAATAATATAAGGCTTGAATCCTGCTTCTTTGTATAATGGTTCTCTGTATCTGTCAAATACTGATGCTTCAACTTCCCCAGCTTCACAGCTTACCCCTGTAATGTCTGCTGGCAAACAGTGCATATAAAGTGCTTTTCCTTCTTTAGTAAGTTTCATCAGTTCTTCTGTACATTCCCAGTCTTTGTGATTTCCATTTTGTGCAAGTAATTCTTTTTCTAATTTATTGATTTCGTCGAATTTCCCTTCTCCGTATAAATTAGTTCTTTTTTCCATAGCAGCAAAAGGAGCCCAGCTTTTTGGATAAACTATATCTGCATCCTTAAATGCTTCAGCCATGCTGTTTACTTTTTTGAAGCTTCCTCCTGATTCAGCAGCATTTTTCTTAGCTACTTCTTCAACTTCAGGCATTACTTCATATCCTTCAGGATGAGCAAGAACAACTTCCATTCCAAATCTTGTCATTAACCCTATAATTCCTTGAGGTACTGAAAGAGGTTTTCCATATGATGGTGAATAAGCCCATGTCATAGCAATTTTCTTACCTTTTAAATTTTCAATTCCTCCAAACTCGTGAATTATATGCAACATATCTGCCATACTTTGAGTAGGGTGATCTATATCACATTGTAAGTTTACTAATGTAGGTCTTTGTTCAAGTACTCCAGCCGCATTTCCATCTTTTACAGCTTCTGAAACTTCTCTCATGTATGTATTTCCTTTACCAATGTACATATCATCTCTTATTCCTATAACATCAGCCATGAATGAAATCATATTTGCAGTTTCTCTTACTGTTTCTCCATGTGCTATTTGTGATTTTCCTTCATCAAGATCCTGAACTTCAAGCCCTAACAGATTGCAGGCACTTGCAAAACTGAATCTTGTTCTTGTAGAATTATCTCTAAATAATGAAATTCCAAGTCCACTATCAAATATTTTTGTAGAAATATTTCTTTCTCTCAGGTTTCTCAATGCATCTGCCACTGCAAATGTTGCTTTTAATTCATCACTTGTTTTTTCCCAAGTTAAGAAAAAGTCATTTTCATACATTTCATTAAATTTCAATTTACCAAGTTCTTCCATTATTTTTTTAAATTCTTGTGTTTTGTCCATAAATTTTTTCTCCTCCTGAAATACTTTTATTTTAATTTTTTATGACTAATTTTATCCATTTTATCTACTGTCTTTGCAACCACATTTGCCTCATAAATTATGCTCAGAACACTATTTTGAAGCATAAACTCCTGGAAGAGCCGCATATACTGCAGCACATACTACAAGATCATCTTTCCAGATTCTTTCGTTAGGTGCGTGCGCTTGAGCTTCTGCCCCTGGTCCAAATCCTATTACAGGGATTCCATTTCTTCCCATAATTGAAACTCCATTTGTAGAGAATGTCCATTTGTCTACAAGAGGTCTATTTACTCTTGATTCTACAGTTGTTTTAGAACCAATTCTTTTTTCTCCATATAATGATTTATATGCTTCTTCCAATGACAATGTTACTTTATGATCTTTAGGAAGTACCCAAGTTGGGAAGTAGCATTCTATAGGATAAACTAATCCAGTATATGAAGGTCTGTCATAGTCATACATAAGAACTGTTACATCACTTCCATATTTTTTAACTGAAGGCAGCTGTCTAATTTCTTCAAGACAATATTCCCAAGTTTCTCCAGCTGTCATTCTTCTATCAAGTGATACTGCACAAAAATCTGCAACAGCACATCTACTTGGACTTGTATAGAAAATTTGTGAAGCTGTTATTGTACCTTTTCCAAGGAAGTTAGCTTCTTCCCATTCAGGATTATATTTTTTATCTAACATTTTTACTAATCCTTTTATTTCATTTCCTTCAGAAGCATCGTTTTCATTTAAAGAACGTACATCCTGTAAGATATCTGCCATTTTGTAAATTGCATTATCTCCTCTTTCAGGAGCTGAACCGTGGCATGAAACACCTTTTACTTCTACTCTGATTTCCATTCTTCCTCTTTGACCTCTATATATTCCTCCATCTGTAGGCTCAGTAGAAACAACAAATTCAGGTCTTATTTTGTCTTCTTTTATTATATATTGCCAGCATAATCCATCACAATCTTCTTCCTGTACACTTCCAACTACAAGAATTGTATGATCAGGTTTTATCAGTCCAAGATCTTTCATTATTTTTGCTCCATAAACTGCTGAAACAACTCCACCAAGCTGGTCACTTGTTCCTCTTCCTCCTATTTCTTCATCTGTTTCATATCCTTCATAAGGATCGAATTCCCAGTTTCTAATTTCTCCTATTCCTACTGTATCTATATGTCCATCAAATGCAATTATTTTTGATCCTGTTCCCATATATCCCATAACATTCCCCTGAGGGTCTATTTCTACTTTATCAAATCCAACTTTTTCCATTTCTTCCTTAATTCTTAATGCATGACCTTTTTCTTCAGCACTTTCACCAGGTATTTTTACCAACTCTCTTAAAAACTTTGTCATGTCCGCTCTGTAGCTTTCCGCCTTTGATTTGATTTCTTCAAATTTCATTTTGTATCCTCCCAAAAAATTTATTTTTTATATATATTTAAATTATATATATTTATTTAGTTGTATAATCTCCATCCCACACTATATCTTTATATTTATCAGGATCTGTATCCCCTTCTGTACTAAAGAATAGTATTCTGGAATCTTTATCTATTTTTAATGCTTTTTTCAGTTCTGAATAGCTTTCATCTTTTATTATATTAAATAATGCCCCTAATGTTGCCGCACCTGATTCTCCTGAAGTTACAGGCGCATCTCCCTTTAATGGCGCCGCAAGAACTCTCATTCCTTTAGCAGCCACATAATCAGGACAAGAAAGGAATGCCGTTGCATAGTTTTTAAGTATTTCAAATCCTACTATATTAGGCTCACCACAAGCAAGTCCAGCCATAAGTGTATTCATTTCTCCACCTACGTTTACAGGTTTTCCGTCTCCTTGTAATCCTGACTGATAATAGCAGTTAGCTAAATCTGGTTCTACAACTACTGTTATAGGTACATTATCTTTATACACTGAAGCGAAGAATCCTTGTATCGCCCCAGCCAATGAACCTACTCCTGCCTGAATAAATATGTGAGTTGGTCTTTCTACTCCCAGTTTTTCTAATTGTTCTCTAGCTTCCAATGCCATTGTTCCATATCCCTGCATTATCCATACAGGAATATCTATGTAACCTTCCCATGCCGTATCCTGTACTATTACACCATTAGTTTCTTCAGCATGTTTTGCCGCCAGTCTAACAGCATCATCATAGTTAAGTTCAGTTATACTTGCATTTGCTCCTTCTTCTGCCAGTATATTATTAAGTCTCACTAATGATGATCCTTTTGGCATGTATACTACTGATTTTTGTTTCAGCTTATTTGCAGTCCATGCTACACCTCTTCCATGATTTCCATCTGTTGCAGTATAGAAAGTAATATCTCCTAACTGCTTTCTTACTTCTTCAGATACAAGCTTTTCATAAGGAAGTTCAGAAATATCTTTTCCTAATCTTTCTGCTAGGTATCTCGCCATAGCATAAGATCCTCCTAAAACCTTGAAAGCATTTAAATCAAATCTATAAGATTCATCTTTTATATAAATTCCAGCAACTCCCAAATATTCAGATAAATTTTCCAAACTCACTAAAGGAGTTTCTTTATATTGCGGAAAACTTTCATGAAAGTTTCTCGCTTTCTTTACTTCTTCTTCTGTTAAAATTTCTATACTTTTTTCCTTATCAGATTTTGGCATTGTATTTAAACACCATTTGATTTTTTCCATACTTAAACTCTTCCTTTCTTTTAAATAATTTATATAAATTTTTTACAACTTTTTTGAATAGAATTTGAAACTTTTATATTACCTTTTTATTTTTCAAAAGTAATTTTATTTTTTTTTATTTTTTATTTTCCATATACTTATGTTTTACCACATTTTTTTTAATTGTCAATACTCTATTTGCCATTTTTATTAAATATTCCACTAAAAAAATAACTTTGTTTTTCAAAGTATTTTTTTAACAAAATTTATAAGAGGTAATTATTTCAGTTTTTTTAATGATTTCTTTTAAATATGATTATATTATTCACATTTATAAAAATGGATTATTATTAAAATAAGATATTAGGGAGAAAACTAGATAAAGTAATAAGAAAAAATTCAAAAAACCACTATATTTAAACTATAGAAAAATTTTTATATGTATAATTTTGCGAAATCTAGAATAGTTTTATTTTAACTTTATAAATTTAAGTTATTTTTTAGAATAAGTCTTTTATTTTAAGTTTATTTTTTCTGGCTTTTATAATCCAAGAAATTGTTCCTTGTATCCAGTATAGCAGTCTTGACCAGTTAGGATTTATATAAATTTCATTACCGCTTTTTAATCTCTTTATATTATTTGTAAACTGTTCCAATACTTTTCCAAGATTTTTTAACGGACCTTTCCCTAATGGAACTTTTTCCACATATGACAGTATCTCTCCTGCTCCTATACCAATCCCCTGTCCCCATTCTGCACCTGTTTTTTGACACCAGTTTTTCATCTGTAAGATTGCCAGCTGATTCTGCTTTCCTTCAAAAAATCCATTATTCACAATACAATAAATCTTTGTTTTTGGATTTATTATTTTTTCTTCTTCAAATTTTACAATAGTATCCAAAAGATGAGATGGGATACTGTCAACATACAGAGGAAATGCAAATATCAGTGCATCTGCATTATGAATTTCAGACTTTATTTCACTATCTATTTTACTGAAAAATGAATAATATTTATTAATTTTATGTCCTTCGAGCAAAGAACATAAATATTTTATCAATATTTCAGAGTTACTTTTCCCTCCCCTTGGACTTCCATTTATTATTCCGATTTTCATTTTACTCACTTCCTTAAAAAATATTTCCCAAAAAACTTACATTAAATTTCTTTATATTCAAATTAATACAGTTAGCTTTTACAGTTTTTTCAGCTATATTTTTTTCCAGTTCCGTTAAATCCTTTCCATAAAAATAAACTTCCAGAAACAATTTCTTTTTATATCTGATTATATGATGCATTTCATTGTTTTTCAATTTAAAAAACGGAAGAAGATACGGTATACTTCTATCCAATACATTTTTTACAAAAGGACTGTATGTTCCATAACAGCATTTACTTATAATTATTATCTTTTCAGCTTTTGAATAAAGTTCTGCTAAATTCTCATATCCATCTTCCAATATACATCTACCAGGATTTTTTATCCAGCAGCAGAAACATCCCGTACAATTTCTTATTTCACTGTCATTAGATATAATTATTTCTTTTTCTTTATTTTCAATACTATTTTCACTCTTTTCATTTCTTTCTTCTACACCTTTATATATTGATTCATTTTTTAATTTTTCGTATATTTTTTGAAATTCTTCTCTATTCATATCATGTATGACAACTTGCATAAAAAATCTACCTCCATTCATCTAAATTTCTAATTCAAATTTTGGACTTTTCTTTTTTTCATATTTTTTAATAACATGTTATAAAACTTGATTTTATTATTTCTTCTATTTTTTCATCCCATTGCTGGGCATAATTAACATTCGGCATTATTACAATTGATGTCAGCCCCTGTACCAATGCCCACATTGCAATAATTTTATCCTGTATCACTTCTTCAGGCATTTCCATTTTAGTAAATTCTCGTATAGCTTCCCTTTTTAATATGTTCATTGGCATGTTTAAATCACTTTTTGGCATTTTCAGTGAAAGGTCAACTTCTATATCTTTCCTTGAAAATATAAAATGATAATATTCAGGATTCTCATAAAAAAACATAACATAACATTTTCCTAACATGGCAAGCAGTTCAATATTATCTTTATACTTACTGCATATTTTTTCTAGTTTAGATGTCAGAATTTCCAATATATATTCACTCATTGCTTTAAGTAGTTCATCCTTATTCTTAAAGTGCGTATATGGAGCAGCATTACTGACACCACATTCTACTGCCAATTTTCTTAGCGAGAGTTTTTCTTCGCCTGTGTAATTTATCATCTTTATTCCTTTTTCAATAAGTTCTTTCCTTAAATTTCCATGATGATAGTCTTTTCCATATTCTTTCATTTTAACCTCACATATAATATAATTTATTTCATTTTCTATAATCTTATCGACGATAAGATTATAATATATAATCTTTACAATGTCAAGATTAATCTAAAAAGAAACCATAACAAAAAAATCAAAACAAAATTAGGACTATATTTCTTTATTATGTTTACATTTTTTCTATTATGGTTTTTTCTTATATATTCTATTTGTATTTTCTATTTTAGGAATTGTTCTATTATAGAATAGTCTAATGACATTGTTGGAACATCAAAATGCATATAATCTGGTCTTCTATATGTAGCTCCCCAAACCCATCCTCTTCTAGAAAATGCTCTTACAACATCTCCGTCAGGAGTTATAGAATAAGGATTTTGACCTGGTTCCCATTTTTTCCCCACTAGAACTTTTCCTTCAGGACTTAACTGTGGATTTTCATCAGGATTGATATCTATTGCACGACCGAGGCTGTGAAGACTGGAAATACCATTAGAACGCCATTCATATCCTCCTATCGATTTAATAGGAAATTTCTCTGGTCCATTATATATTTCAGTAAATATTTCTTTAACTTCCTCTGCCAATAAATTAAGTACTTGTACCTTCATTTTACCAGGAACTTTTTGTCCATTTTTTAACTTCCATACGGGTATTTCAACCCAGACCATATGCTTTACAGCAGTTGCATGTGAAGGATTTTCATAGACATCTTCCAGTTCAGTTTCAATTTGTTCAGATCTTTCATCTGGATACCATTTTTGAACATTCTCTCTGGCATAAAGTATGCTTCCATTCATTACAATTCCCATAATAATAAATATACCAGCAACTATACTCTTTTTTAAACACTTTTTCAAATTCATCATCTCCTTATCTCCTTTTATTATTTACTGACTAAAGTATACATTTTTTATTACTAAAGTTCAACAAAAATTTTATTGTAAATGAAATTATAATATTAAAGAAGCATCAGGATAAATTTCCCTAATTTCCTCAACTATTCTATCTATTTCCTTTTCAATATTTTCACTATTTTCTCTAAGCCCCTTCATCGCAACTCTTACATGTACACATCTTTCCTTCGCATAAGGTGCTACTGTAGGATTAGACATTTTAAAGTATTTTTCCAGCTCTTCATCTATTTTTCCTTCAGGAACTCCTTTTATCTCAAGTGTCTTCATTAGTAATATGCTATCTGAATATTTTTTCAATAAAGGTATAGCCTGATTATCCATCATCCATGTCATTTCCTTAGGAGGTCCTGGCAGTACAATTATTTTTTTATTTTCCTTTTCATAAAAAAAGCCTGGAGCAAGTCCCACTTCATTTTCAAGTAATTCTGAATTTTTTAATATAGAAGCTTCCTTTTTTGCTCCTTTAGCTATATCAAATCCCCTATTACTATACCGTTCTACTACTTCATCATAATATTTCTGAACAACTTCAAGATTTTCATTAAAATAATCAGCTGTTACTTCCTTTGTTATATCATCTATAGTAGGTCCCAGTCCTCCTGTTGTTATTACTAGTTCTGCTCTAGTAAAGGCTATTTCAAGACATTCCTTAACTCTCTCAAAATTATCTCCAACCGTTGTTTGATAATACAAATCAATACCAATGTCTGTCAGTTTTTTTGATATATACTGTGAATTTGTATTTACTATATCTCCTACTAATAGTTCTGTTCCTATGCATATAATTTCTGCCTTCATTAAAATCTCCTCCTTTATATAACATAAAAAAGAAATGCCTTTATATGACATTTCTTCCTATCTAAGAACTATTTTACTTTTTCAACTAATTTTGCAAATTCTGCAGGGTTGTTTAAAGCTATGTCAGCTAATACTTTTCTATCAAGCTCAATTCCAGCTTTTTTCAATCCGTTCATAAATCTTGAATAAGAAATTCCGTTTAATCTTGCTGCAGCATTTATTCTTATTATCCATAATTCTCTCATTTTTCTCTTTTTAAGTTTTCTATGCTCTGTTGCGTAAGCCATAGCTTTTTTAACAGCTTCATTTGCCTTTTTATAATTTGTTTTTATGGCTCCTCTATAACCTTTTGCTTCCTTTAATACTTTTTTATGTCTTTTTCTTCTAACTATTCCTGTTTTTACTCTTGGCATTTTCTTTCCTCCTTAGTCTTTTATAATTCTGATTGAACTATCTTCCTGCCTGTCCTGCTAATACTTTTTTAATTCTTCTTTCTGCTCCTTTTGGTACGATTGCATCTTGTCCTAATCTTTTCTTTCTTTTATTTGATTTCTTAGTCAAAATGTGACTTTTTCCTGAATGTTTAATAACAAGTTTTCCGCTTCCTGTCACTTTAACTCTCTTTTTTGTCCCTCTGTGTGTTTTCATTTTTGGCATTTTTTTTCCTCCTTATTTTACTACTTTTTAGGTGATAACATAACAAATTTCTGAACTTGTTCTTTTCCATATTTCTTTTCGACTATTGCAGTTTCTTCAAAACTATCTGCAAACTCATCTAAAATTTTAACAGCTGACTCTGCATGTAGCTTTTCCCTTCCTGAAAGTCTTAAACTGATTTTCACCTTATATTCTTTTTCTATGAACTTTTTAATTTGAGAAATTTTTGTTTCTTTATCATGTTCATCAATATGAGGTTTTATTCTAATCTCTTTGATGACAACATTTTTCTGTTTCTTTTTGTTCTCTTTTTCTTTTTTTGTTTTCTCATACTTGAATTTTCCATAGTCCATAATTTTGCATACAGGTGGTGTAGCATTTGGCGAGATTTCAACTAAATCTAAACTTTTCTCTGCTGCTAAAGCCAAAGCTTCATTTACAGTTAAAATTCCAAACTGTTCTCCATCATCTCCAATAACTCTTATTTCTCTTGCCCTGATTCTTTCATTCATTCTTGGCTCATCAGATTTATTTGTCCCTTTTATAAAGAACACCTCCTAAAAATTTTACAATAAAAAAACAAGATATAAGAAACCTTGCTCAAAATAGTCATATAAAACACACTTACATTTTTCATGTAAGAATATTTAAAAAATAACTATATACCTGACTCATCTCATTTCACTTTTTGTGATAAACATTAGCTCTTATGGCTATTTTATGATGGAAAGGTGAGAAACAATGTTTCTACTTCTAATTTAATTACTTAGTTATTCTACTATATTTTTTCTTTTTTGTCAAATTTTATTTTATGATAGTATAACAAAGGAAATTGCAATAGTAAATGTCACTTTTTATAAAAATCAAACAATCCTAACTAAGTAAAAAAAAAGGTTAATCAAATAAAAAAAATAAAAAAATAGGGTAAAATCAAACAGAATTTAAATACTGGGTTATATTTAAAAATACTTAGTTTTTAATATTTTGAACATAATAAAATTATAATTTAACTAAGAAAATGATTTAGATGAAACTCCTAATAATTAGTTTACATTTATATATTTTGCGTTCACAATTTTGGGGTAATTTTTTTTAAGTTGTTTCATCAGTCAATTTAACAAATCTATCAGTATTTAATTTCGAAAAAATAGTAATAATTGTAAAACCATAAATTTGAAGGGAGTAAACTATGAAAAAAGTATTAATCTTATTATCCGCAGCACTCCTTCTTTCTTCCGGCATTTCCCAGGCAGCGGTTCCGCAGGGAGGTGATGTCCGCCTACGGGCGGTGGCCCGGCCACTCCCAGGCCGGGGTCCACTTCGACGCGGTGAGCATGCTCGTGCGCTCGTGGCTCGACGCCGGGCACCCGCGCGACTACGCCGACGTGGCCCGGCAGTTGAGGGAGCACCCCTACCGCGGGGTCAACGGCGGCTACTGGCTGGCCGG
>ERZ773056.81-NODE-81-length-44762-cov-8.132418_pt1 | contig 44762 bp, 47 predicted proteins | sample MGYA00580857_ERZ773056 | MGnify/ENA primary metagenome ERZ773056 (study PRJEB29015, sample SAMEA2737996) | human oral metagenome | biome: human oral; feature: human-associated habitat; material: dental | place: China | collected 2114 ... | reverse complement strand
GCAGCATCAATCCGAACAACTGGCTACCCCTGCTCGCCTTCCGCAAGCGTCTCATGGCGGGTGAGGTAGCTCCAAAGCCGAGCACGGCTAGCGTAGCGTCTGTGGCAGAAGCGAGCGAAACCGCGACGGTCCGTAGTATCCGCAACATGGCCTGCCGCCGATCAGCGCGGCGAAGAAGTAGCAGATCCTCGACTTGGCCCGCAATAGGCATCATTGATGGGGGATCGGAGAAACAACGCGACCTTCTTATGGATTTTTAATCTCCTGGTGCTTGAATCGATAGTCAAGAAATTTGCGTGAAACATGACTAACGGCCTCTCTTAGGCAAGTTTCCTATCCTTACATTTGGTTTAGTCAAGAATATTGCAGAATTCTTGACTAAGGAGTACACTAAAACTAACCTAGATTACAACGTAATAGCGAGAAGATCATTTATTTATGTCGAATCGGCCATTCACACCATTACCACTTCCACCTACTCTTGATTTAGCGCCATTGCTTCCTATCCTGGTGCAAGCACATGAGGCCATTGCCCGCTACGACGAAGCTGTTATTCACCTGCCGAATCCGCGTCTTGTTAGGCGATCGTTCGAAACGCAAGAAGCAGTGCGCAGTTCGAGCATTGAGGGGACGCAGGCCACACTAACTGACGTGTTGGAGCTCGATGCGGCCGAGGTGCGAGGGGAAACAACTCGCTTACACGGAGATTATCGTGAGATTGCCAACTACCGACGGGCGATCGCACATGGCCAGGAGCTTTTAGAGAAGCGACCACTTGCCGAGGTAGTGATCAAAGAACTGCATTGTATCTTGCTAGACTCGTCACGCGGTATGCATCGCTCACCAGGAGAATTCCGACGTCATCAGGTGCATATTGGGCCACCAGGTGCCACAATTGATGAAGCTCGGTTTATACCACCAGAGCCACACAAGATTCCTGAGCTATTTTCTGATCTCATGAAATATCTGCATGATGATAGTCAGCCCGATCGGCTTATTCAAGCTGCCGTCGCACACTACCAGTTTGAAGCAATCCATCCGTTTGCTGATGGTAATGGCCGAGTTGGGCGTATCATGATTCCATTGTATTTGTATGAGAAGAGATTAACCTCTTATCCAAATCTCTATCTCTCTGAGTTTCTTGAGCAGCATCGTCGAGACTACTATGAAGCACTTAGCGGTGTGAGTCGAGGAGACTGGCATACATGGATAGCGCTATTTTTGCGAGCTGTTCGTACACAAGCGCTCATTACGAAGCGGCGAGTTGATGAAATCGATGCACTCTATCGTGAGATCCATGCGACGCTGCCTAGCTTTCAAAGTCGGTATGCGCCATCATTTTTGGATGCTTTGTTCATAACGCCAATCTTTACGCGGGCAAGTATCCTCAACCAGGCAGAATTGCCGAGCAAACAGTTGGCTTCCGCGCTGGTCGATAAGTTTTGTCAGGCTGGTCTCATTGTCGATGCAGCACCGCACCGGCAGCGCAACAAAACTTTTGTTTTTCGGCGGTTGCTGCAGATTGTTGATGCCTAGAAACGAACACCAATAACTTATTCCGAACTACTACTCAATATTGGACTAATCGAGCTCATCCTTGTGTTGTCGCGAGAGACGGTGTGTTTACTTGTCATCAATGCGTGGATTGACCAAGGTGTGTTGAGGGAGCACCTTTGAGTAGCTTCCGAAGGAATAAAGCAAATTACCCACATGCATATTGCATAGACTAGTTGACTATTTTATAATAGCAACCATTATGAGCGAAAGACCACAATTCACAAATGAACCGCAATCCCCTGATGTGTCGGGAAAAAATAATGAGCCTTCAGCTCCAAAACATGAACGTGTAAATCTATTCAAAAGGCCGATAGAAATGTTGAAGAAACTGGGTAATGCAGCACTCGGGGGTGGCGTTAATTCGAAAAAAGGCAAGTACAGCCATTTGCGGGCTCGCATTATCATCAAACCTATGTCCACTACCCCAGACTCAATTACTGAACTGAAGGTTGCCTATAGAGAGGAGCGAGAAAAAGAGAAAGAAGCTCGTTATCTAGGAAAGGGAGTAGAGGAGTCTGTATAAATTCAGCTGGTAACTCCTGACACTGTGCTTCTTAGACAATCTTATGCCGCTTCCTTACATGATTCTACAGCAAGAGCAATACTTTTTGGTTTACTCTCATTGGTCTCGTAGAGAGGTATAGCTAGACAAGAGATAGTGATATGCAGGTCTCTATAAGTAAGTCGTATGAGATGATTTATAAAGCATACGAGAAAGACTGAAGAACGTTACAAAAGACATGAAATGTCACATCTTCAGTAAGAGAAATAAGATAGTTGTTATTTCGCCCAACTCAGCTCCTCCCAATCAGCCCTTACCAGTGTGTACACCCTCCATTTCACTGCCTCGCCCGCAACTTCACCTTGCTCGATTCCCGTGTACCGATAGCCAAGCCTCTCGAGCGCACTCCAGCTGCGGATATTTTGCGCGTATGCTTTTGCCTCAATTATTGCAAAACCACCTTCAGAAAACGCCCAATTGCAAGCTGCTTGCTTGGCAGAACTCCCAAGGCCTTGACCCCAGTTTTTCGGATCGCCAATCAGTGTACAAAATGCCCCCGCTGTGACGCCGTATTTGCGGCTTAGTTTTCTTATATCGTTGATTTCAATATTGCCAACGATTTCGCCATCACGCTCAATCATCCAGCTATACCGATCGTCATCGTCAAGCATATTCTGGAGATGCGCCACTTCGTCTTCCTCAGTCATGTGCGAAAAATCCGCACCCAAATATTGCGTCACCTCTGGTCGACGAATCCACTGCACGGTAATCGGCGCATAAGCCGGGCTTGGCGCTACCAAGCGCAGTGTCTGGGTTTGGCTATAGGATGGTATGGTGATGGTGCGGGTGTACATACTAGTAATATCTTATCACCTATCGATGATAGTAAGGTTGAAAGATGACTGTATGAAGGCAAGACCACTCTTATACATTATTCATCTTGCCGTAGTAGACATATAATACCAGTTTTCCGCACCATGCTATTGATTTGGGTGCAAGGCTACCTTGAGGGCGTGTTTCTTACCAACACGTAAAATGTCACCGTTAGTCAGTGGTGTATCTTCGCTGGAAATTTTGGAGTCATTGATCTTCACGGCATGTTGCTTGATGAGCCGTCTGGCCTCGCCGCGACTTTTTGTGATGCTCAGTCGAACAATGATATCGATAATTGACTCATGGGCATCTACCTGAATGATATCAATATCCTTGGCAAGATTCTTCTGACTCACCTCAGAGACCCATTGCTGCTCGGCATCAACGGCGGCGCTCGCTCCGTGGTACATTGACACTATCTCTCGAGCAAGACCCTTTTTGATATCGCGTGGGTTTTCTCCGTCGTTGAGTCGATTTTTAATTACAGCAATCTCACTCATAGGCAGGCGCGTACAATCCACAAAACACTGGTAAATACCCGCATCCGCCAGCTGCATGATTTTAAAGAACATATCTTTGGCATTCAGATCGAGACCCACACCGGTGCCAAGGCTTTTGCTCATTAATTTTTCGCCGGTTTCTGGGTTTTCGAGCAGTGTGGTTGTCATGACAAACTTTTCTTTCTGCTTGTAGCGCTTGAGTAATGTGCGGCCAGCCAGCATGTTGAATGTTTGGTCGGTGCCACCGATCTCCACATCAACATCCATTGCCACAGAATCGTAGCCCTGCATCAGCGGATAGAAGAACTCATGGACGAAGAGTGGCCTCTCGGCAGCGACTCGCTTTTTGAACGCATCGCGCTCTAGCATCTGCTGCACGGTAAAGTTTGAGGCAAGCTCCACAGAATCTTCAAATGTTAGCTTGGAGAGCCACTCCGAATTAAACTGGAATTCTATCGGGTTGTCGATATCGTTAAAGTCTAGGATCTTGCCAATTTGTGCCTTAAATGTCTGCAGGTTCTCCAGCACTTGTTCGCGTGTTAGCTGCACACGCATCGAGGTTTTATCGCTCGGATCACCGATCATGGCGGTAAAGTCGCCAATTAGCACAATAATCCGGTGGCCAAGAGCGTGGAACCGTTCGAGTATCAGATAATTTGTTGAGTGCCCAAGATGAACATAGTTCGCAGTTGGGTCAATACCAAGATAGAATGTGAGGCGGCGGCCACTTTGTAGCTCCTTTTTGAGACTATCTTTGCTCGGAAGAATTTCGGCAACTGAGCGAGATAGCGCTTCATCGATCAAGTGTTCGTCGGTAATAACGTGGTGCGCTTGAGTATTCATGTATAGTATTTTACTACATACGAGAAAAGATAAAAAACTGAACATGCCTTGAGATTACTTGTTATGTGCCGCTGGAGCCCTATGATTTACGGTGTATCATAATTTGAAAGGGAACTGTTGAGTGTGCAAATGCCTTGTTTATACATGGATGTATGACATCGCTTATACTACTTATGCTACTGTTGATGGTAGTGTTAGGTCTGAGAATGTACTAAAATAATACTATGAATCAAGAATGGAACGTTATAAGTCAAAAGAAGTTAGTCGACTCACCGTGGTACAAGCTAAATATTGAAACCGTCAGGCTCCCGTCAGGCAAAGTCCTCGATGATTATTACGTGCGAGAGGGTATGAACGCCGTTTTGATCGTTCCACGCACTCATGAAGGCAAATTTTTACTGGTGCGTCAGTATAAACACGGAGCGCAGCAAAGTGTTATAGAATTTCCTGCGGGTAAGATCGATGCGGGTGAATCTGCTTTAATTGCTGCAAAAAGGGAATTATATGAAGAGACTGGAGGCACCTCCAGTCTTTTTGTAGAGGGACCTACATTTTTTGAGGACCCTACGAATAGCCGTGTCAAGATAGCGATCGTCTTTGCTGATAATGTCACTATAAAGCATAGGCAACATCTTGACGATACTGAGGATATTGAAGTAATACAGCTAACAACTGACGGGCTACGAACTATGCTCATGAACAATGAGCTATCTGTGGCAGCATCCGTAGCAGCAGGTTGGATGGCCTTAGAAAGGAGACAATAACATGAAGAAATATAAGTCTGGGACAATAACCTGAGTTTCGGCTAAGGGTAGCTTGTCTGAAGGTGTAAGATTTTGATAACGGATGGTTTTCCGGTATTTATTGCTGAGTCTGGTGTTCTCGAAAATACTCTTGACTCGTGAAGTGTGGATGTAGATTTGTGATGCCTAAAATAAAGTTGACGTACTTGCGACATCGTGCTAATTTAGTTCTAGAGAGGGCTATGATATACCATAATTCTCAGAGAGGCTTTTGCCTAGATAGATCAATAATGTAATGGGAGCACATTATGACAAGGACGGTAGATGACGCAACACTTGATTTAATCACAAGCCTTCTCTTTCGGAAATGGACATTGCCAATTCTTCAATCACTTGGCACGACGACAAAGCGCTACTCAACCTTATCTCGTATGTTGCCAAAGATAACGCAGAAAGTGTTGACGGAGCGCCTCAAGCAGCTAGAACGCGGTGGCATAGTCCAGCGTGTGTTGCACTCGACTAATCCGCCACAGGTTGAATATCGGCTAACAGAGATGGGGATTAAACTATTAGGTGTTGCTAATGATATTGAGTGTTATTTTCATGATCACAGCGAAGCGATTTGTCGGTCGCAAAAAATGTATGATCGACGGCAGAAGATGCTCGCGTATTAGTCTTTAGACGACTGTTGGTGCTGCAATACATCAAGTAATTCGTGATGACGAGTGCTACTTGCCGTTGTCTGTGTTTGCTTCGTCAGAGAAGTCGGAAGGGAATAAAGAATACACCAAAGAGTCCAACCATAATGAACAGCCATGCGCCAGCAATCAGGATGCTGGCGCTCAGTATAAGATGCAATTTTGTAATGAGGGTGTCGTTCCCATAGCGTGTTGACTCCCACAGATGTTGTGCTGCGCCGACAAGAGAGAATGGTGCTGCGATACCACTATCTTCTGAAGGGAGCGGCTTTATGGCGCTTATTGTACTTACGCTGCTCAATAATGCTGCAAGAATAACACAAAACATGATCCAATATAGTGGAGTAATTGAACAATTATGTGATGCGTCTATTGACAAATAACCTCTGATATCGTGCTGCACTATCAAGAAACTAACGCACATAGAGTATGGTACCTTCCCTAAAAGTGCCGTCTTGTCACCTGTTCTATTGCTTGCTACCGTAAAGCATGGCAGAAACACACAAGATAGTTTTATTTCTGTCAAGGGAGGTAATTATGACACAAAAAAGTAGTTATTGCATTGCAGTTGGGGTTGTTGTAGGAGTATCAATTGTGATGGGTAGTACGGTGTATGCAGCACCAGTCGGGGTGAGTAATATCGAGAATTTTATCAGAAATATTATCCAGGTCGTGGCGGGATTAGCTGGCTTAATTGCGACTGGCTTTTTTGTTATTGGCGGCCTCACGTATATTACGAGCTCGGGTAATCCAGAGCAACTTGATCGGGCAAAGCGCACTATTACTTGGTCGGCGGTTGGCTTGGTGGTTGTTATTGCCGCGTATGTCTTGACTAACCTTGTCACATCATTGGCGCATCAGTCGTTTGGAGGCTAGAGTGATGAGAAGCACTAGTTTATTCTTCTTTGCTGATACGGCGAGTGCGCTCAAGACGGTGCGTGACTTTGTAACGCCAGCAATGCATATCCTTACTGCTGTTGCCTCACTGATATGCGTGTTGTTTATTGTGTATGCTGGCTATCAATATATGATGAGCCGTGGCAAGCCGGACCAGTTGGAGCACGCAAAAGAGCTCGTCAAGAAAGCAATCCTTGGGCTCGTGCTTGTGCTTGCAGCGACGACACTGGTTGCTGTTCTGACACAGGCGTATGGTTCACCGCAGGCTGCTGAGCATGCAACATTGCCTCACCTTGAGACTATCCAAACAAAGTCGCAGCAAAATGGGCTCCTTGAGACAGTTATCACAATGATAACAGGACTATGCTCAACCATTCTTAATACGCTCGCTGCACCAGTGCTGCATGCGCTTGAGTTTTTTACCACTACAACACCGCTGATGGCAACAAATAAGAGTGTCTTTAATCTGTGGCTTGTCATGACAGGTATTGCCAATAGTCTATTAGTTCTTGTTCTTGGCTTACTTGGACTCCAGATAATGAGCGCGCAAAGCTTTGGGTTGGAAGAGGTTGATACGAAGCAGGTATTGCCACAAGTTGGATTGATTTTCTTGCTCATGAATAGCTCAATCTTCCTTATTGATAGTGTGATTAGCTTATCGAATGTCCTTATAACGGCGATTGGACAGGTGTCTGGTGCGACACCAGTTTGGCGCACATTGACTGGCGTCGTAGAGAAGACTGCTGGCCAGGGCATTGCAGCGCTCTGTATTATGATCGTCTTTGTTATTTGTGCAGTTGTCCTCCTTGTTTATTACGTCATGCGGCTTGTGACACTCTACATTGGAACAGTCCTATCGCCATTAGTGAGTTTGCTCTGGCTCGTGCCAGGGTTTCGTGATTTTGCTGAGACTGCCCTCAAAACGTACCTGACAACGATATTCGTTATTTTTATTCATGTTGTTATTCTGCAGTTAGCCTCGTCGCTATTAGTCGGCCTTGCTCAGGCACCACAAGGGAGTGGTGTTCTAATGGCAATTGTTACTGGAATTGCGACAATTGTGATGCTACTCAAAGTGCAAGGAGTAATGCTGCAACTGAGCTATGTTGGTATGGGTACTCACTCGATGAAGCAGCTTGGCGGACAGTTTATCAATGGTATTAACTATGTGGCTGGGCCTCATTCAATGCTTGCGCAGCGCACAATGGCGCGGGTGAGGCAGAAAACCTTTACGGTGAAGACACGGATACGTACTGCACTACGGCCAAAGATGACACAAGTAACTGTACCATCGATAAAAGCACAACCAGTCCATCAGCCACTTCACACACCACCATCTATGCGTACGACGAAACGAATGCAGCGTGATACGCCATCACATCAGCATGTATCGCCACAAGAAGAAGGGAGGAAATGATGAGGGTATCAGTTGTACCAGCTCAAGTTACTACAGTAGAGGATCGAATTATCGGTTGTCTTGGTTTTATGCAGATCCTTATTTTAGCGAGTGCCATATTATGTGGAGCTGGGGTGTTTGTCGTGTTGCCGCCAATGATGGGTGAAGCGTGGTATAAATATGGCATCATAGCGGCTGTGTTGACGGTTGGTAGCATATTGTCAATACGGGTCAGGGGAGTTATTCTCGCTCACTGGGTTGGTATAATTGTTCGCTATAACCAGCGCCCAATGTATTATGTTGCGGATAAAAATACGACGGCATATCGCCAGAGAGACAAAGACATAGACATAGATATAGACGACCAAGCGCATATGCCAGTACATGCATCACCTAGTGCAGTGAGTTGCCACCAGCCAGTTCATCTTGATGCGTCAGCAAGAGCCAAAGCTCGTGCCGTGATTGATGACCCCGCGGCTCACATACGCATAGCAACTGATACAAAAGGAGGCGTTCATGTTCGGATTACACAAGTCAACTAAGAAAGCGAGTGCTCGCCAGCAAATTGCAATACAAGGCGTGCAGGATGGAGTGTTGGAATTACCGGGCAGACGGTATCGAATGATTGTATCGGTATCGGCCGTAAATTTTGAGCTGCGGAGTGAAGAAGAACAAGATGTAATCATTGATACATATGAGAGTTTTCTCAACTCTATCAGCTGGCCAATTCAGATCCTTGTGCGGACCCGCAAGATCACAATGAATGCCTATCTTGCTGAATTACATGCGCAGCAGCAGACTGAGACAGTACCAATGTATCAAGAGCAATTGCAACGCTACCGAGCATTCATCCGTTCTTTGATTGCGAATAACACCATTATGACACGTCGCTTTTATATCGTTATTCCATATCAGCCAACCGAGAAGGTAGATGACTCATTTATTCGTGAGCAACTCTTGCTTCGAGCTGATATCCTTGCAAAAGGCATGGCGCGCCTGGGTATGCGAACATATCCGCTTGATAGTTTGGCAGTGCTTGAATTATTTTATAGCTTTTATAGCCCGATACAGGCAAAAACGCAGCCACTGACCGAGCAAGCGCTTCGTATGATTCATCAGACGCTTGTGCAAAAGGAGAAGGTATCATGACGAAGCATTTTACAAAGCTGGTCAGTTGGCTCCAACCAAAGAAGCGTCCTACGCAGCAACACGAACGAGACATTCTCTTTGGTGAACAAGATATGATTGATGTCATAACGTATGCTGGATTACAAGAACAGGCTGACTATGTATGCATTGATGGTGTTTATATGCGCACGCTTGCTATTGTTGGCTATCCATTCGTTGCGAGCTCAGGCTGGATGGATAGCCTGATAACGTTTCAGCACGATAGCGATATGAGCTATCACCTCCACGAGGTTAATGCGCATGTCGCCCTGCCGAAGCTGCAGCGCAAGATTACCGAGCTTGAGTCAATGCGTCGAGCAATGGTGCGCGATGGCAAAATTGTTGGTTCCGAAATTAGTGATCCGCTTGAGTCGGCAATTGAACTACGCGATAAAATTCAGCGCGGGCAAGAGAAATTATTTCAGCTTGCGGTGTATGTGTGTGTCCGGGCCGACAGTAAAGCGGAACTGGACAAAACAACACGACTTCTCGAAGCAAATCTATCAGCGCAGCTGTTTTATGCAAAAGTGACTCGCTACCAGCAGCTTGAAGCGCTGCAGGCTATTATGCCCCGTGGTGATGACCAGCTGGCGCAAAGACGGAACCTCGATAGCTCAAGTGCAGCTCTGACGTTTCCGTTTATGTCGTCAGAATTAGTCCATGAGACAGGTATTTTGTATGGAGTGAATGCGTCAAATAACTCGCTGGTTATTGTTGATCGATTTTGCTTACCAAATGCAAATTCGATTACGTTTGCTCAATCTGGTGCGGGTAAAAGCTACACAACGAAGGTGGAAATCATTCGCCAGTTGATGCAAGGAACGCGAGTAATTGTGATTGACCCTGAGCGAGAATACCAGCGATTGACGGAGTCATGTCATGGCACATATATAAAGCTATCGACACGAAGTAAGCAAAAGATCAATCCATTTGATACAGCAACAACGTATCGCGACACCAACGGCAGCGCCGAGCATATGCAAGATGTGATGGAGATTATTAGTTTGATGGTCGAGGGTTTATCGGCTCGCGAAAAAGCAGCGGTTGATAAGGCACTTGTTGGAATTTATAAAAAGGCAAAGCAGCAACCACCACTGCTTGCAGACCTCTATGCAGAGCTGCGCAAGCGTCGCCAAACAAAACTATGCGAGAAGCTTGAGAAGTATGTCTCTGGTTCGCTGGCCCATGTATTTAATGAACCCACGAATGTTACCCTTGATAACCGCTTAGTGGTGTTTGACATCAAGGATATGCCAGAAAATCTTCGTCAGATCATGATGCTGATCATTGCTCATTTTGTTAATCACTGTGTGATGGCGCACCCTGCAAAGCATCTACTGGTGATTGATGAAGGCTGGCTTCTGTTGCAACATGAAGAATCAGCACGATTTGTCGCTGGACTGGTGCGGCGTGCTCGCAAATACTACCTAGGCGTCTCGATAATTTCGCAGCAAGCGAACGACTTTCTCCATAATGAATACGGGCGTGCTATTGCGTCGCAAAGTGCAATGCGGATCTTGATGCGCCAAGATACAACAACAATCAAGGGCGTGGTTGATGAGTTTGGATTGAGTGAATATGAGCATAGCTTTTTATTGACGTGCGAGCGAGGTGATGCACTGCTGATTGCCGATCAACAACATGTTGCTGTCAGAATTGTCGCAGCTGAGCATGAGCACCCGTGTATTACAACTGACCCAGCAGAGGTATATGACACATGATTGGTGTGATTATGCAGGTACTTCGTTTTGGTGTTAGCTTTCGAGTGTGGCGGTTGATTCTCCTCAGTATCGTGACGATTGTAGTGCTATTTCTTCTGCCAATCATCAGCGTACTTTCTTTGGGTGCGCCAACAGTATCTTTTCTTGCGCATACACCAAGCGCACATGCAGCCGAAAAACAAGGTTTTTATCGTGGCGAGGCAATGCCAGACAACACCTATGCATGGGGTAACTGTACCTGGTGGGCGTATGCAATGCGCAAGTGGGCTGGCAGTCCTATCCCAACAACATGGGGTAATGCTAACACCTGGGACGATTATGCGAGGCGCGATGGGTATGTTGTTGATCAGACGCCAGCAGTTGGTGCAGTCTACCAAACAGATGAGGGCGGCTATGGTCACGTTGCTTACGTCATTAACGTTGATGATGAAACAGGTGAATGGACAATTTCTGAGATGAATGCACCAACGCTTAATGTTGTCTCCCGGCGCACGTTCCCAAAAGATGCAGCCCAATCTGCTCATTTTATTCATACTAAGACAGGAGTATCATCATGGACACCCCAGCTTCCATCGCACATGACATCGTATGGTATGCCACGCTAGGTGTTTGTGTACTCATCGGGGGAGGAGTGGTGTGGTGTCTTGTTATCATCCTGTGGTGTATCAACAACCGCCGCTATCTGATGCGTCGATCGCTTGTGTGGCTCGAAATAACGCCACCAGCCACAGCAACAAAAACACCAGAAGCAGTTGAACAATTCTTTACCGTCATTCATGGATTTGCAGCAGCTCGGTCATATGGTGAGCGTATAATGCGCCGCGTATCAGTACTGAGTTGTGAGATTGTTGCGACGCGCCAGAGCGGTGTTCGCTATCTTGTGCAGGTTGAGTGTTCAAAAATGCAAGCCCTGCAGAAAGCTATCATGACGCATCTTCCTGAAGCAAAAGTGCGCGAGATCACGCGAAATATCACGAAGCCAACGCTGGTGGTTGAATTTCGCGAGGCTGGCCACTATATGTTACCACTGACACTTCTCACAGCATCCCAACAAAGAGATCCACTGAGCTACGTGATCCATGCAATGACTGGTCTGAGCGACGACGAGGAGATTACCTTTCAGCTTGTTTTCTCGCCAACCCGGGTACGTGGGGCGGAGCGAGCGGCAGAGAGACTGATTCATAATGAAAATATTCTGCAGGATAATTATCGCGACAAGTTGAGCGGTGGAGGGAAGCTAATGGCGCTGCTTAAAATAATAACTGGTATAGGTGCAAGTATAGTGAGCGATATTACAAGCCATCTTACAGCGAGCCATTACCATACGGTGCAACGCTCCCAGCCGCGCGTTGACCGCGACCAGCCATGGGCACGTGGCACCTTTGAGCTTGCAATGATGCAAAGTATTTACCAGAAAGTTACCAAGCCACTCTTTCGTGCCAATTTGCGCATCTTAGTGACGAGCCCTGATGCAAAACGTCATGCCGAAGTGTTGAGAACCGCTATGGCTGGCTATAGCGTGCTACCATATCAGCTGCTTAAAGCAACATACAACATACCTATTCTTGCAACAATACGGCGGTATAATGCAGTCAACCGATTACCATCGTTTATGCCGTGGAATACGCTTACACTTGCTTCAACCGAGCTCGCAAGCCTCTACCACTTTGTGCCGCATGACAGTAGTCAGGTAGACAACCGTATCGTATCATTGAGTCGCACGCTATCAGCACCAATTTCTCTCAAAAACCATCCAGATTTTTCGGTTGTAATTGGTCTCAATCGTCATCATGGCATTGAGACGCCAATTGGCCTTACCGAGGCGGAACGTGCTCGTCACCAGTATATCGTTGGAGGAACAGGTAGCGGCAAAACAACCATGTTGCAATATCAGATTGTGCAGGATATGGAACAAGGTAATGGGCTTGCAATTATTGATCCGCATGGTGATATGGCAGAAACGATGCTGCGCTACATTCCACCAAAACGGATAAAGGATGTTGTCTACTTTAACCCAGATGACCTAGATCATCCACTTGGTCTTAATCTTCTCGAGATACCACCAGGACTCAAGGGGACTGCCTTGCTTCGAGAAAAGGATCTCATTACTGAGTCAGTTGTTTCGGTGTTTCGCAAGCTTTTTAGCGATGATGACGCCGGAGGTCATCGTATCGAATATGTCTTGCGTAATGCAGTGCAGACCGCACTCACACAGAAGGACGCAACACTCTTTACCGTGTTTGATCTGCTGAACAATACTCAGTATCGACGACGTGTCATCAAGACGCTTACAAATAAGGATTTAGCCAGCTTTTGGGAGCAAGAATTTGGTAAAGCTGGTGGTATGCAGAAGGTAAAGATGACAGCGGGGATTACAGCAAAGATTGGTCGTTTCTTATTCTCCGCTTCAGCTAAGAGTATTCTTGAGCAACCGAAGTCGACGATAGATTTTGATGATATTATCAACTCTGGCAAAGTTCTCATATGCAATGTTTCGAAAGGACGACTCGGTGAAGATACTGCGGAGCTCTTTGGTGTGACGATCCTTGCAAAACTCCAATTGGCGAGCTTGCGCCGAGCGCGTATGTCACAAGTGCAGCGTCGCCCGTTTTATATTTATGTTGATGAATTTCAGAATTTTGCTACCACGTCTTTTGTGCAGATGTTGTCAGAAAGTCGCAAATACGGTGTTTTTATGATTATGGCAGAACAATCGACTGCACAACAACGCGACCAACAGACGGTAAATATTATCCTTGCAAATGTCGGTACGATCATCTGCTTTCAAACCGGCAGCCCGCAAGACGAGCAGCGCCTACTACCACTGTTTCGACCCTTTATTGAGGCAGGGGAGATTAGTCGTTTGCCAGCCCATCAGTACTATGCTTGTCTTGCAGCAGTGCACGCCCAGGAGCCCCTTTCTGGTGAGACGCTACTACTAACAGGCTCTGGAAGCGATGCCGTGCAGCAGACAGTGATTGCTTATTCGCGCCGACAATACGCAGGAAAACGAGCAGACGATAGAAAGGATATCAACACACCACCAAAGCGCCACGGTACAAAGCCCCGGCCGTCGAGTGAGTATGGTAAAACAGAGGAAAAACTGATGGTTGAGGTGATTGATAAGGAATAAGGAGTAGGACGGAGACTGTTTATCGATGTGGTATCTAGACTGATATAGCGCATAAAAGGGGAAATCAGAAGTTCTATATTCGTGCTAGAATAGTCACAGAGCAGAAAGTAGGGGAAGGGTAGAAAACATGCGCAAGAAAGAGCCAGACGAGAATAATAAGCTAAACTTCCGTACCATTCTTCTCCGCGGTATTTTCTATGTAATTGTTGTACCAACAGTCATCATGCTTCTCTTTGTTGGTGGATTTTATCTCAAATTGTGTGCTGAAGCTAGCCAAGCTCAAGCAGCAATGAAAACGTATCTACACAGTAAATATGGTGAAGAATTTATCGTCGAACGACCAGAAAAGAATGGAAGCGGGCTTGGTGTAGAAGGATGGTTTGAAGCAACGGCCTACCCGAAGAATCACACAGACATCCGCTTCATTGTTATGCTGTCATCCTCAGGGAAGCATGATGGCTATGCTGGTGCTGTATGGTCAAAAGAAGAGACTGATCGACTCAAACCTATTATTCAGCGTATCTTTAGCAAAGATGTAGTGTATAGTGTAACCATCCAATCGTCTATGACGCTACAAACGAAAGATATACAAGTTGACGGTGTAATACCACGTTTTACACAAGCGGCAGCACAATATAAACAGCAAATTCCATATAATATCACTATTCAAAAAACACACCAAACACGAGAATATCAGGAAAAAATGCACATCGTCGATAATCTTAAAGAGCTTGCAAAGGATCTGCCAGATACCGTTGATACTACTATTCGCTACCAAGCACAAACAGCTGTAGGTAAGAAGTTTGATTTGGATATAACAATCATGGCATTAAAATCCGCACCACAAGAAACATTAGTCACAATGTTTCAAGAAAAGGAGAGTCTATAAATATGAACATAACAATAGAGCAGTATCTTGCGCTAAGTGCACTTGCCTATAAATACAACCTTCAAAAGAATAGCTAGAAAAGAGAGAAGCTCTATAATTATGCTATTAATAGTCGCGTAGCTAAAAATAGGGATCTTGAGAACAGAAAATATGCACAAGAAAAAACCAAGTGACAACAGTAAACTAAGCTTCCGCACCATCCTCTTCCGTAGTATTCTCTACGTGATTATCATTCCAACAGTTATCATGTTGGTAATATTTGGTATATTTTACACAAAATCTACTATTGATGATCATATTGCTCAATCACATATGCAGTCATACCTCAAACGTAAGTATGGCCAAGAATTTATAGTAGAGAATTATCGAATCGAGGGAGCTGGCCTTGGAGTAGATGGTGTTGCTAAGGCTGATGCGTACGCTAAAAGTGACCACACGATTCGATTTATGGTGAAGGGTTTTCCGGGGGACAGTCCATACAGTAATAACTATTGGGATGGATACCCCGATATGACGTGGGCAAAACACCTCAAAAAGGATATTGATCCTATGATAAAAAACGTATTTGGTGCCGACACATCACTCGCATCAATAGAAGTTTACAGTATACCTGCAGTGAACCAAAGGATAGGAAAAGAAATACCATTGTATCGTGATGCCTTTCAGCGATTTGGTAAAGATATACATGTCGCTGTACGTATAAAGAGTAGGGTTGTCCATAATGATGTAGCCGCACAGATATACCAGATAATCGTCAAGCTGCGAGAGTTCGGTGTGTCGCTATCCATTAATTATGAGAACCCCGCGGTATATGTTGCACTAGTCGAAGAAACGAGTATACGTGGTATACACTCACCGCAGGATGTAAGGAAATATATCGAGATGAAGGAGAAAAAGCTGTGAAAAGAGAACAATGCTTGGCATTAAGCATATTATCTTAATAATACATCCCTGAGCAGTTTTGCCTCTAGTAGCGAGAAGCCATCTATTGAGGCGCTCATAAAACAGGGAAAAATTGACAATTATCGCCACGGCAATGGATCTATTTCTCCCGAACTCAAGCTCTTCTCCTCCCTCGCATCCTGACACCTCATCAACGCTACGACTTTCAGAGTAAGAAGAATAACTCAATAGTTCTGCATTTGTGCTACAATAGTCGCGTAGCCAAAAATAGGGGTTGTTGGGAGAAGAGAATATGTCCAAGAAGGAACTAAATAATAACACCAAACTAAGCTTCCGCACCATTCTTCTCCGTGGTATTCTCTATGTCATCATTATTCCAACAGCTGTTATGTTTCTCCTTGTTGGTGGATTCTATCTCAAGGCCGATATTGAGGCGAGTCAAGCTCAAGCAGCAATGAAAACTTATTTACAAAACAAATATAATGAGGAATTCATCGTTGAGAAACCAGAGCGGAAGAGCAGTGGCCTCGGCGTAGAGGGAGTACTAGCCGCCAATGCTTACCCTATACGAGATCCTCATATACGATTTTCTGTAAACACCTCATCGAATGGCAATCAAGATAACTATCCAGGCGTAATATGGTCCCGCTCTCAGAATGATAAGTTAATAAAGGATCATATCATAAATAACTCGTGGGCGCAGACCGACATCACTGTCAGTCTTACAGGTAATACAGCACAGTCGCTGAGCGGTACACCTAAGACATACGAAGAAGCGATAGCATCTTATGGAAAAGACATACACTACATAATAAGTGTTAATCGTAATACAAATCAATTGGCTGTCGATAACCGGGATCGGTACTATCTCATCAGCCTTATTAGATATATCAATCAGCAAAAAGTTGGCTACCGTATTATACATTACAGCATACATGATACGAAGATGGATACAGACGTAGTGTGCAATATACAGGTAGAAGGTACGCGTCTATTAGATGAAAAACAAGCCAATGAATGCTTTAGAAAATAAGGGGTGGGGACAGAAAACATGCACGAGAAAGAACCAGACGAGAATAATAGGCTAAGCTTTCGCACCATCCTCTTTCGTGGTATCCTCCGCGTTATCATTATTCCGACATGCGTCATACTTCTATTAACTGGTGCATTAATCGGTATATTTCATATTAAGTATCTTATAGAGGCTCATCAAGCTCAGGCTGAAATGCGCGCCTACCTAGAGAAAAAATATCACCAGCACTTCATTATCAAGAACTATCGAATTGAAGGAGGAGGATTCGCAAGAAGAGGCGGCAAAGTTGCAGATGCACATAGAGAGGGTAGTTCTTATACCTTTCGTGTTTTAGAGAAAGATCACCGGCTCTATCGCGATAACTACCTCTCGGCACTTTACAATGAGCAAGAAGAAAAAGATCTTACCAAGATGGTTAAAAAGTTGTCTATACCTGCAGTAAAATATATGCCAGATATTACAATTGCTCCTGACGTAGCTGATGAGATACAGGGCACGCCAGCTTTTGTTGAGATGTTGCGGAAGTATGGGGATCATATTATATATGAAGTATCTATTGTTTTAGTAGGGGATCAGGTAAAAGAAGAAGATGTCCAAAACGTAAGAAAACTTATGGAGTATGTCCAATCAAAAAACCCGAAAAGTTATGCTGTGAGATATGTTGTAAATAGTAGAACTGAAGATGCGCGATATATTTGTCAGGAGTATGGAGGTATAAGCGAGAAAACGGCACAGGAAACTTCCAAGGATTGCTTTAAAAAGAGTAAGGGGATATAGTCAATAAATCTTTAAAAGAAATCATTAAGAAAGTACCTGAAAACTAATCGTCTTGAGCGTAAGCTTCTCTCCTCCCTCACACCTTGCTACTTCATCAATGCCGCACTTTCAGAATAGGAAGAAATAACTCAATAAGTTCTGTATTTGTGCTATAATAGTCGCGTAGCCAAAAATAGGGATCCTGAGAGCAGAAAATATGCAAAAGCAAAAACCAAACGATAACAGCAAGCTAAGCTTTCGCACTATCATCTTCCGCGGTATCCTCTATGTCATCGTTATTCCAACAACCATTATGCTTCTCCTCGTTGGTGGTTTTTATCTTAAGTTAGATATCGAGGCTGGCCAAGCTCAAGCGGCAATGAAGACGTACTTACATAACAAGTATAAAGAAGAATTCGTTGTCGAGAAACCAATACGAAACGGAAGTGGGTTCGCGGTGCGGGGGTGGTTTGAGGCGGTAGCTTATCCTGTGGCGAACAAAAAACTTCCCTTTAAGGTGATGATGTCACTTTCAGACCCATGGGATGATTATGTAGATACACTATGGGGCATGCAAGAAATGGCAAGAATAAAACCGATGGTCGATAAAATAATGGCTGGATCGTACACGTCTACGGTGGATATAGCAACGGGCGAAATTGGCAATGCTGTTACAGACACTAAGGCTTTGCCATTATTTCAAGAGGTAGCACATAAGCATAAGCATAGCCAAAGTATACTCTATAAGCTAGAAGTAACTGCGCAAAACGATGCTTCTTCGTTGATGCACTATGAGCGAGTCAAGCAATTGTTACAGATTATTAAGGATGTTCCTGCTGAGACTAAACTGATATACCGATGGTACGAAAATGGTACCAAGCACACCATAGTGCTCTTAGAAGATGAAATAGCAAAAATACTTCACGAAAACCAGGATATTCGTATATATGATAAAGAAATAATTAAGGAGAAAAAATGAATTTGAAAACTGAACAGTATCTTGCATTGTCATCGCTTGCTTATCAAGTAATACCAAATAGTTTGTTAGATGATGTGTCAAAACAAACCCTTAAAGAAATTGTCTCTCACTTGACCGCAAGAACTAACTTGCTTGAACTTAAACCCCTCTCCTCTCTCGCATCTTGGCACCTCATTAACGCCACAACTACTCCATCTGGTATGTCGGCTATTGCTGTGCAAGATCCAGCCACCAAGGACATTGTCTTTGCCTACCGCGGGACAGATATTGATAAGAATATCTGGGAGGCGATGAAAGATATTGAGTCGGATATTGCGATTGCATCGAGTGGAAATGTTTTTGTGCAGGATGGGCTGAACCAATTCCACGATGCCTACACCTTCTATATCGAGACGATCAAGAAAGTTGGTGGCGGTGCTCACGTAGGCACCAAGAGCTTCACTGGCTATTCACTCGGTGGTGGATTAGCGCAGTATATGGCGTATAAAACTGGTGGTGCATATAAGACGGTCACCTTCGACGCGGTAGGGATTGGCCAAGTGCTGAAGAATGTCAACCCGCGGGACTATGATGCCTCAGTAACGGACTACACCAATGAGCACGATATCATTGGTATGTATGGCGTGCAGCTGGGCCGCACAGTGTATATTAAGGATATGAACAGTGACGAGCTGCGTAAGAAGGACCGTGACTATATGGCAATATTGCAGTATGCGCAGGGTGCCATTGCTGTGGCGGCACGCAATGGCGAGCATGCCTCAGCTATGGGGTGGATGGCAGCTGCAAGCGTAGCATCGCTCGGGTATGCAGTAGATCGTACTAGCCAAGAGCTAGCTTTTGATGCACATCGTCCAAGTAGTTTATTAACTGATGATGGTACGCTAGCAGCCACTGTACCACAGGGAGACTCTATCACGAGTACATTGGCTGGCGCACTTCGTACGACACTGGAAGTATATACCGGTATTGCCAATGGTGTTCATTTCATCGTTGTTGAGATTCCAAGTGCTACAGCTGAAGAGCTTGTGCGAATAACGCTCTCTGTCGCTGAAAGCGGTAAGAAGATCATAGTCGATGTAGCACAGGTGATTCGCGATCAGGTGAATGTCCTTACCTCTAGTGTATATGAAACAAGTCGGATTATGGGTGAGCAAGCCGATGCCTTTGCTCGTGTGCTGATGACACAACTTGCTGCGGCTACGCAATGGACAACTTCACTCCACCTCGACATTACTGTGCTGAGTGCACTGAGCGGTGCAGCCAAAATAACGCGCGATACACTTGCTGCTATAGTAGAGACACCTGATACGATGACACGTTGGCTGCAGATGGTCTTTGGTGTAAGTGCACATGTCGTTGGTACAGCAGCAGATGATTCTATTGATGGTTATGATCACGTCCCAGACTATGGCGTGACGAAGCGTGCGGTCTATGTAGAGGGCCGAGAAGGGAATGATTACGTAACAGGAACGAATTCTGATGATACACTGATGGGTGATGTAGGGAATGACACTATCATGGGCAAAGGTGGTAATGATATGATTTTTGGCGGTGACGGTGACGACTCTCTATATGGTGATGGTGGTAGTGATACAATTTTTGGTGGTGCTGGCGATGACAACCTTAATGGTTCAGAAGGTGATTCTAATAAGCTCTATGGTGGCGCAGGTGATGACGGAATAAATGGCTCCGGGTTGATTGTTGGTGGCGCAGGTGATGACCGGATCAACTCTCAATTTGGGGACGATACATATATCTATAACCGTGGTGATGGTAATGACACGATTAGCGACTTTGGTGGCGTTGACACTGTACGGTTAGGTGTGGGTATCGTCCAAGCGATGTAACGGCACGCTATGAGAGTCGCCCGTATGGCGCGCCAGGCAATGACTATGATCTTGTCTTAGACATAAAAGGCTCTGGTAGTATTCGCATCAAAGACTATTATGGTTCGAGTGACTGGACAGGACGGAACCGTCCCGTACCAGGTCATCGTGTCGAGCGCTTTGTCTTTGCGGATGGCACCGTGTGGGATGAGCAGGCAATCCGCACCATGACGCATCACTTACAAGGCACAGCTGACGACGATTCTATTGATGCCTTTGATGATGATGGTATCACGGTACATAGTGGGGCTGGTAACGACACGGTGCGTGGCGCGAGGCAAGACGCAAATGTGCTCTATGGGGACGACGGCGATGACAGCCTCATTGGTGGTGAGAAAGATGATATGCTGGCTGGTGGGCAGGGTAATGATGTGCTGTATGGTGCAGGCGGCAACGATATCTATACCTTCAAGCGAGGGGATGGTGTTGACACGATAAGTGATAATGACGGCATTGACACACTGCAGTTTGGCGAAGGCATTAATCCGCGTGATGTGACTGTTCGACGCATCGACCTTTCATCGTATGAGAGTCTCGAGCTTGCTATCATGGGCACAGGTGATAAAATCATTATCCAAGGATATTTTGGCTCGTACTCATACGACGGACTGCATGAGAGCACAAGCCAGCGGATCGAAAAAGTGGTTTTTGCTGATGGTACGATATGGACACCAGAGACGATTGCACAAATGCTTGCAGAACGCACGAGTGAATAGCGTGTAACCTTTGTCTTGGTTCCGTATATCTCCTGCTGTATTAGGTTTATTACCTTTATCTTGATGGACTAGATGGTTTGGGCTACTTTCTCAATATTGGTGCTTAGGTAGCATACTAGCCTTCATAATTTCCTAGAGGAAGAATAAGACAGCGAGAAATGATAAATGGGCTGATACGAGCACGTCGCTTCTGCAGGAACCTCTTTAAGCTAGCTTTCATCTCCCTCCTGCACAATACCACACATGAAAACAGCAACCATGACCCAATCAGCCGCAGTGGTAGAGACACCCGCTGCGCCGGTGCTGCGTGCGCTTAATCCGCGGACGCTTAGTATCGATATTGTGCTACCGGTGCTTAATGAGGCGCATGTCATTGCGCACTCGGTGAGCACGTTGCACGCGTATTTATCACAGCATGTGCCGCATCGCTGGCGCATCATTATTGCCGACAATGGCAGCACGGACGGCACAGCGGATGTGGCGCACCAATTGGCGGTACGTTACCCTGAGGTGCAACTCATTCAGCTTGCCGAGAAAGGCCGTGGCCGGGCTCTCAAGCAAGCTTGGCTACAGAGCTCGGCCGATATTCTGGCCTATATGGATATCGACCTCTCTACCAATTTAGACAGCTTCGTCCCAATGATCACCCCGCTGATTATGGGTGAGGCAGCTGTGGCGACGGGCTCGCGCCTGATGAAGCAGTCGCGCACAACCCGCGGCTTCAAACGCGACACTATCTCGCGCTGTTACAACTGGATTATTCGCCTAACGATGAAGACAAAATTCGTTGATGCTCAGTGCGGTTTCAAGGCGATTCGGTGCGATGCGGCACGCAAAATTCTACCTCGCATTAAGGATACTGGTTGGTTCTTTGATACCGAGCTGCTCGTCAAGGCAGAGTACGCTGGCTATACTATCCACGAGGAGCCAGTTGAGTGGGTCGAAGACACCGACTCGCGCGTTCATATTGTCAAGACCGCAACAGATGACCTCAAGGGCCTCTCACGGGTGCGGCGCGAATATGGCAAGACGGGCTTTGGTGAGCTAGCAGCTGTGGCTGGACTTTTGCTACTAACGAGTATGCTCTACCTCTGGAACTTAACCATCAATGGCATGGCCAATAGCTATTATGCTGCCGCTGCTCAAGCAGCGAGTACAAACTGGACAGCCTGGCTGTTCGGCAGCCTTGATGCAGCGAACTTTATTAGTGTCGATAAGCCACCTATCAGTATGATGATCATGGGGCTGAGTGGTCGGCTCTTTGGCTTTTCGTCGTGGAGCATGCTCATGCCGCATGCGCTTGCGGGGGTCGCGACAGTTATGCTTGTCTATGCAGCAGTTAAGCGGTGGTATGGTGCCAAGGCAGGGCTCATCGCTGGTATGGTGATGGCGCTGACGCCAGCAGCTGCCTTGATGTTTCGCTTTAATAACCCCGATAGCTTCTTGACACTCTTCTTGACGGCCAGTGCCTATACCTTCCTCCGCGCCTTTGAGAATAAGAAACCAGTGCTGTGGCTGAGCCTTGCAGGGCTCTTTACGGGCCTGGCCTTTAATACAAAAATGCTGCAGGGACTGTTGGTGTTGCCAGTGATGGCACTGCTCTATCTAGTGTGCGCCCGGCCAAAGCTCGTGACACGCCTCTGGCATCTTGGCGTGGCTGGCGTGGTAACGGCTGTCTCGACCTTTTGGTGGAGCGTGCTCGTGTGGCTTACTCCGGCGGCTCATCGCCCGTGGGTGGGCAGTACCAATGATAATAACATCTGGAGTTTGATTTTTGGCTACAATGGCTTTGGGCGCTTGCTGGGTAGTGGCGGTGGCCCTGGCAAAGCGCCAGGTGGTGGGGTAGCGCAGATGGGCCAAGCGGCGGCAACCGCAACCCAATCTGCCGCGCAGTCGGCTGGTCATACGGCGACGCAGGCAGCATCCATGACGCCACCAGCCGGTGGTGGTATGGGTGGCCACGGTGGTGGCCCAGGAGGTGTTGGTTTTGGCGGCGAGACAGGGGTGATGCGTATCTTTAACGAGAGTTTTGGCCCTAATATTGCCTGGTTGCTTGTGGTAGCCGTGATCGGTGGTGGGCTCGTGCTGTGGCTGCTGCGCCGCGCACCACGGCACAACAAAGAGCGTGTTGGTGTACTGCTGTGGCTGGGCTGGCTGCTCATTCATGTCATTATCTTTAGTATGACAAGTGGGACGATCCATCCATACTACGTCGTGGCGATGGCACCGAGTGTTGCTGCCCTGGTAGGGATTGGCGCGCCGTATCTGTGGCAAGCTTACACGCGGCGCACGAAGCTGGCCTGGCTTGTGCCACTGACAGTACTGCTCACGACGATCATTGGTGTCATTATGCTTGGCTATAGCAATACCTGGCCGTGGCTTACCTGGCTTGTCATTATCACTGGTGGAGCAGCGGCTGTGATGACGCTTGTGCCACTGGTAACACTCCCTCGGTGGTATGTGCGGACGGCTCTTGCTATGGCTGTGCTAGCTGGTATGGTTGCACCAGTAGCCTTTAGCTTGAGCACAATAGCGACAGCGCATAGTGGAAGCATTCCTACAGCGGGGCCGGGTGCAACGGCAATGAGCGGCACGAATAACGAATCAGCCCAGGCAGAAGCCGCTCTTGTTTCGTACCTTGTGGCACACCAGCAGAATGCAACATGGCTTGCGGCAGTCAACAGTGCCAATGAGTCGGCACCAATTCAGCTCTCCACAGGCAAGGCGGTGATGGCAGTCGGTGGCTTTAACGGCAGCGACAGTACGCTCACGCTCGAGCAGTTCAAGCAGCTGGTGCGTCAGGGCAGTGTGCGCTACTACGTAGTGAGTCAGCATGGGCCAGGTGGGCATGGCGGGCAGCAATCGACGCAGGCAGGAACAAATTCATCGGCTCCATCGACTGCACAATCCTCATCGGCCCAAACGCAAACTACCCATCATCATGGTGGGCCGGGCGGCAACTCTGCTATCGCTACCTGGGCGGCAAGTGCTGGCACCAAGGTTGACTACGGTGGCACGCAATACACCGTGTACGATCTCTCGCAAGCAGTTTAGATCGTATCGTAACAGAGATAAAGAGCCAGTCTTTGGGCTGGCTCTTTATTATTTCTTCAATTAACGCAAAGCCTACTTGTGGCGCATTGCCAGGCCAGCGCGGAGCGTCTCATGATAAAACGGTAGCAGCGGCAAGGCATCGATCTCGGTGAGTGGATACCACGCTGCTGCGCTATTTTCGGCATTAAGCCGAGGCGTTATGCGCTGCGCACATTCAACGAGTACCGGATACACATACCACTGGCGGCTATGCGCTGCATCGATCTGCATCAGGGGTTGCTGCGCCACCACAATAGTTGTATCTCGCGGGTCAATGCCTAGCTCCTCGGCCAATTCTTGCCCGGCCAGTACCGTAATACTCGTATCAGTCCGGTCGATGAAGCCGGAGACGCCATTGAGCATACGCGGTTGCTCCACCTCTTGCTGGCTACGCCGCGCTAGTAAAATCTCATCACCGTAGCATACCACGCAGTTGAAAACAAAGCAGATGGGCTGGCCAGTGTAGTCGATCCTTCCATCGGGCAGGCGCGGATAATCTTTGGTTTGGTAGGCAATCATCGCAAGCGGACTCATATGATTAGTATAGCATAAGAGGAATGAACAGAGGTAGAAAGTACTAATGCGTAAGTCATAATATACCTTGATATATTTGCCTTTTTGTCTATACAAACCCTTGAGGAATGGCGTAATGAAGTAAAAAATCGAATTTTTAAGACTGCCCTAAGCCACGTCGTGCATACTACAGATACAACCATAAACAAGGAGTATACGACAATGGCACAGCAACCAACCCTCACCACAGACGAAGCCCTCGTTTTGCAGCAGATCAACGAGCATGGCGAAGATGATGTGATTGGCCTAGAGCAGAGTCTGCGCATGAGCCACCCAAAGCTTATAGCGCAACTCACTCACCTCAAGAACAAAGGGCTTATTACAGTCAAGATGACGACTGGTGATTGGTGGATCACCGTCAGCCGCCGCGGCCAACAGATGATGCGCCGCCTATGGCCCGAGGCAGCACTGGGGTACTAGCTCGCAATACAAAGGATGAGCATCGCCACTATGACACTAAGAAGGTAAGATAATGTGACTGACACGGCTTGCGCAATATGTAATGATAAACTTGAACATTCTTGGGAAATATTCATTTTAGTACGCCATCGGATATCTGAAAAGAGAAATCCAGGGCGGTGCAATAAAGATTTATAATGACGAATAACACGGTATAATAAGGATATGAAACTACTAGTCGTTGATGATGAGCGGCGCATTGCCGAGTCAATAAAACAGGGGTTAGAGCAAGAAGGCTACGCCGTCGATGTCGCCTTTGATGGTGAGGATGGTTACAATGCTGCATGGGCCGATAAGTATGATGCGATTATTCTTGATGTAATGATGCCAGTGATGAATGGCTTCGAAGTAGTGCAGAAGCTTCGCAGCACGGGTAACCACACACCAGTGCTGATGCTCACAGCTAAGGACCAGACTCAGGATATTGTGGCGGGGCTCGACCACGGCGCAGACGACTATTTACCCAAGCCTTTTTCCTTCGATGTGCTAGCGGCTCGCGTGCGTGCCCTGCTGCGGCGTCCCCAAGAGGCGCTCGGGACCGTGCTGCGCGTGGCTGATATCGAGCTCGATACCGTTAAGCAGACCGTGACGCGAGCTGGCCAGCCTATCGCGCTCTCGGCCAAAGAATTTGCCATCTTCGAGCACCTCCTGCGCAACAAGAATCAAATCTTAAGCAAAAATAACATTATGACTCACGTTTGGGACTTCGATGCTGATATATTGCCAAATAATGTCGAGGTTTTTATCAACTACCTCCGGGGCAAACTCGAGAAGCCATTCCCAGATAGCCGCCCGATTATCGAGACAGTGCGGGGCTTTGGTTACATCATCAAGGACGACCCAGCATGAGGCAGCGCCAATGAGCTTTCGCACTACAACACTCCGGCTGGCTGGTACCTATCTTGCGATTATTATGGTAATGAGCCTCGGGTTTAGCCTGGTATTTTATCAGACATCGGCTGCGCAATTGGAGCGGCAGCGCCCACCAAGTGAGGCCGACAGGGAGCAAGAATTTCATTTTACCGACCATACCGTCTATCGCTTCCTTGAGCGGCGAGCGACTGAGGCGCGGCAAGAGCTGATCGCTCAGCTGGTGCTCGTGAATCTCGCGGCGCTGGCAATCGGCAGTGTGGTGAGCTATCTTCTCGCGGAGCACACCCTGCGGCCGATCCGCGCCAACATGCACGCTCAGACGCAGTTCGTTAGTGATGCCAGTCATGAGCTGCGCACGCCGCTGACCGCGCTGCGTACTGCGAACGAAGTAGCGCTGCGCAACCCCAAGCTCACCTTGGCCGAGGCCCGCACCGTCATAGAAGCGAATGTGACCGATGCGACGCGGCTGCAAACGCTAGCCAATACAATGCTTGGCTTGCTTCGGCACGACCGCTCGGTGGTGCAGCTGCAGCCAGTTGCTTTACAAACTGTGGTGAGTGAAGCGATGAATTTAGTGGTGGCACCTGCCCAAGCGAAGTCGATTGCCATTGACGATACCACGCCACCTTTGATAGTGTGGGCTCATCAGCAGCGTCTTGTTCAGCTCCTTACCATTTTGCTCGACAATGCCATCAAGTACAGCCCGGAGCATACCACCATCACCATCACCGCTGAGAGTACCAATCGCTGGGCTAGGGTGCAGATCATCGACCAAGGCATCGGGATGGACATCGCCACGCAGCGTCAGATCTTTCAGCGCTTCTACCGAGCCGACCAAGCTCGCACTGGTGGCCGAGGCCAGGGCTATGGCCTTGGGCTTGCGATTGCCCAGCAGATTATCACCGAGCATGGCGGCAAAATTACTGTCGACAGTACGCCTGGTAGTGGCACGACCTTTACGGTAGGGCTGCGCCTTGCTGGCAGGCAGAGCACGCGGTAGATAACGTTTTACAACAATAAAGAGACGATGGTGCTTAGGTATTGAGAGAGTATCACTTTGTTTGTATGTCTGTATTGGCTTATGGCCTCATTACTCATCTGCTTAGTTGTAAATGTCTGTCACTTCGTAATGAATTTTCTCATATTGATGAGAAAAGACTATTTCTCTTAAATTGCACCAGTCTTGCAGTGTCTATTACAGGGGAGTACAGAGTTGTGGCGTCAGTAATCATAACCTAATAAAGTTGGCTGTGAGTGCCAATTAACACGAAAATAATAATTGTATCGCCGTATTGTCGATAAATCGCTCTCACATCACCCGTGATATTAATACTCCAATAGCCAACAAAGCGACCTTTGAGAGGGTGAGTGCGTAATTGTGGCGCATATGGATCCTTAATAAATAAGCGAAGGCGCTTATCGAACTTGGCTTGAACTGGCTGGGGCAGTAGGTGGTATTGCTTTTTAAATTTTTTATGGTATTGAATACTGATATGGCGCATTACAATAACCTACTTTTTGAGATCAGCTAAAAATTCTTCCGCAGAATCGAATGGCTTGCTTAAGTTGTCACCAGTTGCTATCGATGACTCAATTTCAGTAAGTAGTGCTTCGAGTTGTGGTGTCATTGGCTCGGGGGCATATAGTTCAATATGGCGAGTTGCAACGACTTGTGTGAGGTAGCTGTTAATTAACGCGCTCAACGTTAGGCCAGCGCTTTTTGCAACTTCCTGGGCTTGGCGCTTGATATTTTCATCTAATTTTATACTCGTTGTCACCGTACTCATACTACTAAGTATATATAAGATAGTATATTACGTCAAGAACAGTGTTCTTTTCTTGCATCCTATTAGATAGCACACTCGGACAAAGCTTATGCAAAAATAGTGTGAGCTGAGCACGAGAAAAGCGCGCGGCAATGCGATGGGTCTAGTAAGATTTCACTTTAAGCTTCTTTTAACGCCTGCTCCCTATACTCGAACCATAATAACGAAAGGAGTCTGTATGAAAATAGAAGATGGCTTTGTAGCGGAGAAGCGTGGTGTATCGCCGACATCCCCATCGTCCACGCAAATGCAGGCTAAAGGTACGGCCAACTCTGGTTTGATCGCGGCGGTGATCGGCGGCGTGATCGTGGCGGCAGCGCTCGGATTTCTTGGTGGTATGCAGGTCAATAGCCGCAGCACATCGAGCCAAAGTGGCCCTGGTGGCCATGGTATGATGGGTAGTCAAACCAGCCAGGGAAACATGTCGCCACCAGGCCAAACAGGGCAGTCGGCGGGCAGTGGTGCTCAGCCAGGCGTACCGTCAAATGGAGCAAATACCACCACACAAACCCAGCAAGGCACCACCCAACAAACCACGCAAGATACGACCAAGAATACCTAATACTAATAATAAAACCACCTCTGATATGAGGTGGTTTTTGGCTTACTGGAGTAAAAATTATTGTGGCAAGGAGACACCCCTTTCTTTGAGGGCTGGCTCGATGACGAGCTTGCCAAAGGCATCGGCGTCGGCCCACACTTGGCGCGCATCTGAACTGCCTGAGGTGGTGAGCTTGCCGTCCTTGACGTATTGATTGGTCACATTCTTGCCATTGACAAGAATAGCTGGCGTGGCGCTGGCGGCATTTTGAGCGCCAGCCAAGGATTTATCGAAGGCGATCTTTTTCTTAATTCGGGCACCTGAGCGGTCGGCCTCAGCGAGGTCGGTCTTGAAGCGGTTGACATCAAGGCCAAGCCCCTGTGCAGTGGTGGCGAAGTAGTTGGTGCGTTCTGTGCCATCGAGTGACTGCCACGAATTTTGTTCGGTGTAGAGCTTATCGTGCATTTCCCAATATTTGCCTTGAAAGCCAGCTGATTCGGCTGCCGCTGCTGCCGCGAGTGCATTGGGGTGGATGGACGAGAGAGGGTTGTTGCGGAAGATGAGCTGCACGTGATCCTTGTATTTCTCAGTGACTGCCTTGAGTGCAGGCGAGGCCTGCGAACAGCCGGGGCACTGGAAATCTCCATATTCGATGATTGTTACCTTGGGTGATTTGCTCCCGTGGGTATGGTCGGCGATGTCGCCATTTTGGCTACTGGCGCTTTGTACCTGCAATGGGTCGACGCCCGACAGATTGATCGACTCACCTTGGCGCGACAGCCACACGAGCCCACCTAAGATTGCGAGGCAGAGCACTGCAAAGATCAGCCATGATTTTTTTGTCATAAACGAAACATTCCTCCTTATTCTTGCATATTATATCGTGCCCGAGAGGCCGAATCAAGCTGACAGAGGTGCTGCGCGGGCCAAAGCATTGAGCCGATCAGGGGAGTGCGCTACAATGATGGCATGGAAATGCTCATGATCATCATCTTTGCTATCTTTGTGATTGCCCTCATCCTGGCTGGTAGTGCATGGCCTGATATACCGCCAGTGAGCCAATACGAGCTCGAGCGGCGTCGCCAGCAGAATAATCGCACAGCGATTCACCAGTTGCGGCGCATTGCTGTCTACGATGATCTCGTTTCGCTCCAGCGCTGTGTGGTGGCGCTATTGCTGGTGTTGATGGTGATGGCAAGCATTGGGGCATTTGACTTTGGCGGTGGTGTGCTGGTTGCGCTCGCGGTGGCACTGCTCCATGGTGGTGTGGGGCGGATTAGCTGGGTGCATGCGATTGCTCAGCGCCTCTATAATGCAGTTGAGCCGAGCTTCGTTAGCTTTGCCGGGCGGTTCCCGCGAGTGGTGCGCATTGTCCGTTCGTTTGTGCCGCCAGTAGAGACGAATCTTCGCCTGGGGTCGCGAGCTGAGCTTGAATATCTGGTGCGTCATGCTCGGCCATCAGTCTTGCCACCAGTCGAGCGTGAGCAAGCGCTGGGGAGCTTGACTTTTGCGCGTAAGACAGTCGAAACAGTCATGGTGCCGCGCAATGCTATCAAGACAGTTGAGCAAGATGCCATGGTGGGGCCGCTGTTACTCGATGAATTGCATCGCACCGGGCATAGCCGCTTCCCAGTGGTGGATGGCGACATTGATCATATTATTGGCGTGCTACACACCCGCGACTTTATGTCGCTCAAGGAGGCAGTGTCGGCTCAGGTGCAAACGGTGATGGACCCAAACGTGTACTACATCGATGGAGCACAGTCGCTCGAGCAGGCCTTGGGTGCGTTTATTAAGACGCGCCAACAGGTCTTCATTGTCGTCAATACGTATCGTGAGACGGTGGGGATGGTAACGTTGGATGATTGTATCGAGGCCTTGCTTGGTCATGCTCCCACAGCAGATGATGACGAGGTGTATAGCCAGCCAGTGGCCTTGCCCGAACCCACGCAGCCACGCGCCCTCCCCATGGGCGAGCAGAATGATGCCTGAAATTGTGGTATAATCTAACAGATATGACACAACGAATACTTGCCAACCAAACGCCGGATTACACCGGTCAAACCATCACTGTGGCCGGCTGGGTACATGCACGGCGCGACCATGGTGGCCTGATTTTTATCGACCTACGCGACCATACTGGCCTGGTGCAGTTGGTCGTCAGCCCCGAGCAAACTGCAGCCTTTGCCCTGGCAGAGCACGCCCGGGACGAGTACGTCCTGCGAGCCCGCGGCGAAGTCCGCCAGCGTGGTGAGGGCCTGGCCAACCCTAATATTGCCAGCGGCAGCATCGAGCTAGCCGTCAGTGAGTTAGAGGTGCTCAACAAAGCCGAGACGCTGCCTATCCAGCCCTTTAGCGAGACTAACCAAGCGAATGAAGACCTACGCTTTGCCTACCGCTACCTGGACCTGCGCCGCCCCAAGCTGCAAACGATGCTGCGCCGCCGCGCCGATATGTACCGCCGCATGCGCCAGTATATGGACGAGCATGATTTCATCGAAATCCAAACGCCGATTTTGGCTAATTCCAGCCCTGAGGGCGCGCGTGACTTCCTGATCCCCAGCCGCTTGCAAGAAGGTAAGTTCTACGCTCTGCCACAAGCACCGCAGCAGTTCAAGCAGCTGCTGATGGTTGGTGGCGTGCCGCGCTACTACCAGCTGGCTGCTTGCTTCCGCGACGAAGACCCGCGCGCCGACCGCCTGTATGGTGAGTTTTACCAGCTGGATCTAGAGATGAGCTTTGTGGAGGATGGCGAGCAGGTCCGCCAGATGATGGAGCCACTGATGCAGCAGCTGGTGACGGACTTTGCTGGCAAAACACTGCTAGACCTCAGCAACCTCCCAGCTGGCGATGGCCAGCCTATCCCGCGCATCCCGTACCAAACCGCCATGGAAACCTATGGTAGCGACAAGCCAGACCTGCGCTTTGGTATGGAGCTGGTCGAGCTAACGGACGTGTTTGCCGACACCGAATTTGGCGTGTTCAAAAACGCTGAGTGTATCAAGGCAATCTGCGTCAAGAACGGCGCGTCGCTAAGCCGCAAGCAGATCGATGGCTTTACCCAAATCGCCAAAGCCGAGGGCGCAGGCGGCCTGGCTTACATTACCTACCGGGATGGCGCGGCCAAGAGCCCAATTGCCAAGTTCCTGCGTGAAGAAGAGCTGGCCGCTATCCAAGCCAAGACGGGGGCTAAGGACGGCGATGCAGTCTTCTTTGGAGCTGATACGCGCCCAGTGGTCAATGCAGTGCTAGGGCGGCTGCGTAGTGAGTTTGCCGAGCACTTTGGCCTCAAGGACCCGCAAGTGGTAGCGCTGGCCTGGATTATCGATTTCCCATTCTACGAGTGGGATGAGCATGCGCGTAGGCTCGACTTTGGTCACAATCCCTTTAGTATGCCAAAGGGTGGGCTCAGCACGCTGCAAGCCGCCCAGTCGGATGATGAGAAGCTAGCCATCCTGGCCGACCAGTTCGATATGGTGATGAACGGCTACGAAATCTGCAGCGGCGGTGTGCGTAACCATAACCCGGCCGTACTGTATGAAGTATTTGGATTGCTCGGCTATAGCCGGCAGTATGTGGAAGAGAAGTTTGGCGCTATGCTGCGGGCCTTTACCTACGGTGCGCCACCACACGCAGGCTGTGCCTTTGGTATTGATCGCATCCTGATGGAGCTAATCGGCGAGCATAACGTCCGCGAAACCCTGGCCTTCCCCAAAAACGGCAGTGGTGTCGACGTCATGATGGATTCACCCGCGCAGGTAGAACCTGGGCAGCTGAAGGAGTTGGGGCTATAGACAAACGAGCGATGGCTCGCTATCATTACGAATCTGGTGCAAATGAAACAAACGTGCACAAGGAGATAATGACCCCATGAGCTGGGATCTCACCGCAATCAAAACAAAACGTCATGTCCAGTCGGTTAGCGACCTGACGGAAGAAGACTGCGTGCCGCTCGAGCGTCAGCAGATGATTGCTGAGCTAGAAAAGGCTGCCAAAGTATGTGATGCATATCTAAATACAAGCGATCCATCGTGGCTTGTTATGGAGAAGAAAGAGTGGCTGATCGAATTCAGCCTGAGCAAGCATGGCGAGCAACTCATCACTATGGGGCTGCGCGTCAGAGGTAGCAAGGAGCCAACGGAAGTGTTTACTTATCTCATTCAGGAGCTTGGCATGCGGCTGGTGGAATGGAGCACTGGCGAGTTCCTGGATCTATCAAAGCAGAGCAGCTTCCAGCACTGGCAGGAGTGGAGCGAGCGGGTGCTGCGAGACCTTGCAAAGTCACGAAAACCATAAGCGTGTTGCGGGTGTGAAAAGAATAAAATAGAGACTAGCTAGTTATGATAGCTCTATCGTTTCTATCCGCTGATACTTCACTCCAACCTCAGTTGCCGCTGCTGTGCAAAGTGTATCAATCAATCCCTTGCCAGCATTACTCAAGATAGCGTCATGAACAGGGAAGGCCAGGCGTGGCGCGACGGCCTGCAGGAAGCTGCGTACCTCAGAGAATTTGAGCCATGGTGCAGCTACAGGCAGGGCGAGGACGTCGATGGGGCGCTGAGGCAAAGCGAAGGAATCGCCAGGGTAGTAGATACGATTGTTGATCAGCGCGGCAAGGTTGTGGAGGCGTGGAATGTCTGGGCTCACCACGGCATGCTCACCGCCAAAAAACTCAAGCGTGAATGGCCCGACCTGGTGTGTGTCACCAGGCACCGCGGCTATTGCATGGCGGACAGAGAGCGTACCTTCTGGCAAAGATATCGTTGTACTATCTACGATGATATCATGAACACTTATAATCTCTGCTTCAGGAAATGCCTGTATAATACGCTTGATAAGCGCAGGGCTACAATGGTCGGGATGCGCATGGGTAATGAGAACTGCCGCTACCTGCTGTGGCATAGCAAAGTCGTCGGTGTATACACCTGGGTCGACGACCAAGCTCTGGCCGTCAATTGTAATAGTAAAGCAAGAGTGGGCAAATTTCGTTAGTGTTGTCATATGTCCAGTATAGCGGAGAAGAGAGCAAAGTGATAGGTTGTTTCTTGCCGTGTTGTAGGTGAGAATATGCCAGTGTTAAGCTGGTATCAGTGATTGCCTCTTATAGCGACAGTTGAAGTAAGGATACACGATTACCCAAAGACATAGCCGTAAGAGTAAGCTAAAAAGCTATTGTGCCTGGTAAAAAATGTGGCATCATAGCTGTATGAACAAGACAATTCTCTTTGTGCCGGGCTTCCAAGAAGGGCGCACCGACCGCGATTATGATACGCTTATGAACCGCTGGTGAGCGATGGGCTACGCAGTAGAGTTTGTACCAATTCAATGGCATCGCACTATGCAAAAACAGTGGTTGCAGACGCTACAAGAGCGGTATCGGCAGTATGATCCAACCGAGACCATCCTAACTGGTTTCTCATTTGGGGCGTGTATTGCGTTCTTAGCGGCGTGTGAACAAGCACCAAGTGAGCTGTGGCTCTTCTCACTGTCGCCATCGTTTGCAGAGTGTGCAGAGTATTGGTCTAAGCGTGACTGGCGCGTGATAGGTAAGCGGCGGCTCGAATATGCTAAGCAGGTGAGCTTGGTAGCGGCTGCGCAGCGTATTACGTGTCCTGTGCAAATTTTCGTTGGCTCCGAGGAGTTTATTAAGTGGCCAGAGATGAAACTTGTCTTTGATACTGCTATGGAACACATTCCCACCGTCCATGGCACAGTGGTAGAAGGCGCTGGGCATGCAGTAGATGATCCGCGGTATGTGGCGGCAGTGTGTGACGCAATAGAGCGGTAGCTATGGAACTACGCTAGCCGTTTCCTGGCTAGCGTGAGCTTTAGCTTTATTGTATGTGCTTTGTCTCTACGTCCTGCCAGTCGTTGTTGTGCCGGAGTTCAGCGTTGTCACCAGCGAAGACCGCTTTTGCTTCGGTATTGTCGCTCAGCGTCCAGAGGAACCAGGCAGTCATGTAGGCATCGCCATATTCCAGTGCATCTTTGTGGCCAACGGTCTTGCGCCGCGCGATGACGCTTGGTTTGTCTGTATTAAGAGCGCGGAAATTCTGCTGTAAGTCGCCCAGTGGGCTAATGGCAAGGTTGTCGCTTGGGCCAGTGCCAGCCATCATATAGGTAGCTGTCTTGAGTTTGCTGGTGTCGTAGTGCCAGTTGTTGTCGTTTGCGGTGTCATGGCTGACGGCGCTAGCAGTGTAGAGGGAGGTGTAGTGGTTACTATTGCCGTATTTTGTCGCGGCATTGATAGCACCGGCTCCGCCTTGGGAGTGTCCAGCAATGCCAATCTTGCTCGTATTGACGAATTCCTTGATGGGGCTGCTCTCGGCAGTGTTGAGCTCTAGTGCAGCATCAAGCATGATCGATGTCGTTGCGCCAGTGCCTGGCCAGCCATCCTCATTACCAATGACAACAAAACCCCAGCTGGCCAAATGCTCGAAGATTGGCGCATAAGTAGACGCGTAGGTGGCGGTGCCATTGACCATCAGCACAAGTGGGAAGGTTTGGCCCGGAGCGGTGCGCTGTGGAGTGTAGATGTGATACTCTTTGATGGCTGCGCTATCGCTGCGATGAGTGTGGTGCGCAACGCGGTAGGGGCCAGGCTTAGTATAACGCTGCTCTAATGTGCCACTGGGGCTCAATTTCGCAGCATAATCCTTCGCCACGCCGTCATCGCCAGTGATGCTTTGGTTGAGGTAATTCATATAAAGCACAAGCAGCACAAAGCACACGAAAAGTATTGCTATGATGATACCCAGAATTTTCAGAAGTTTTTTCGCCATCGGTATGTCCTTATTCGGTTCAATAATACTAGTAATATTATCTACTATACACCGGGTGCATAGTAATGGCAAGGGAGAGTGATTTCTTTTTTACACGGTATATTTTGGCTCTGCTAGTAAGAGATCAAGTGGCTTTACCTCTCAGCTATAGCAATGAAACGCCTAAGCATTGCACTCACAAGAGCCAACGGTATATACTGATGAGCATGTACGAACAAGAACTTCATACCGCGCAGCGGATTGCTCGCGAGGCGGGCGATATTATGCGCCGCTATTTTGATGGCGACCAACAGCGCCAGACCAAGGCGGATGGCACGCCAGTGACAATTGCCGATACAACAATCAACTCGCTGGTGATCCAACGCCTGCACGAGACCTTCCCGGACGATGGCGTCATTGGCGAAGAGGAGAGCACGACGGGCTATGGCCTCGGGCGGAAGTGGCTGTGCGACCCAGTCGACGGCACAAAGGCCTTTACCTGGGGTGTGCCCACAGCAATGTTTTCGCTTGCGTTAGTGGTTGATGGTGTGCCAACCGTCGGCGTTGGCTATGAACCAATGACAGATCGGCTCTACTGGGCAGTGCGTGGCCATGGTGCCTTTTGCAATGGTACGCGGCTGCAGGTGAATCACCAGACGCTTACAGAGGGGGTCTTTGCTGCGTCGTGTAGCTATGCAAATATTCGCCGCCATAAATATTATGATAAGCTGATCGAACGCAAGGTGAGCACGGCAAGCATTAGTGGCGCAGTAGCCAAGAGTGTTCGCGTGGCTGAGGGGCGCTTCGTTGGGTATTATGCCGAGAAGGTGAATGCGTATGATATGGCAGCAGTGCACGTTATTGTTGAGGAGGCTGGCGGTAAGATGACGAGTGTATCGGGCCAGCCGCTTAATTATGCGCAGCCATTTTGTGGTGCGCTTGTGTCCAATAGCATCGTGCACGATGAGCTGATGGCAATAGTGCGCAGCGAGTGCTCATAAATACCGCACGCTACCAAATGGTATTTTGCGCTTCATCTGCGTGGCAATGCCGAGAGTATCGGCTGGCTGGACGGTGTGCGGGCCATAGAATTGGTTAATTTCATCGATCGCGGCAGTGAGAGCGTGACGAGCTGATGGGTCGTCGAAGAGTGCGAGCTGTGCGTCTGTCTCGCTTGTGAGAAGATAACACGACATGCCAATCTCATAGGCGGGCAGTGGCATCGATTGGGTGAGTCGCTTGACGATATGAAAAAGCGTGGTGCCATCACACAGTGAATGCTCGCGGCGTTCGTGGTTGTGCCAGCGGCCTGTTTGATAATTTTTGGCATAGAGGCGCACACCACGGGCGCGCACGTATTGCTGCCGGAGCGCAGCCGCGATGTCTTCGCAGAGGACGTGGAAGCGGCGCAAGACTTGATCGTAATTGAGGTTTGGCTGATCAAGGACGAACTGTCGCCCGACTGTCTTAAGCGGGCGCTCATCACTATCTACCTCCCAACCGCGCAGCCGCTTATACCAGTCGCGCCCTGGCTTGCCATGAAACACCATGTGCTCGAGCGTTGCTTCGTCTGCAGTCAGAAAATCCAGTGGTGTCTGGATACCAACCTGGTGGAGGCGCTTGCTGTAGCCAGTGGCAATACCAGTGAGGTCTTCGAGCGATAGCGTAGCGAGTACTGCGTGGAGATTATCTGCAGTGATGCAAGTCAGGCCGTCAGGCTTATTGATACCGGCAGCAATCTTAGCTAGCCAGCGGTTGGTGCCAATGCCAACATTGCAGCGCATGTAGTCGCCAACCTCGCTGCGGAGGCGCTGCTTGATCTCCTGGCCAATCGCCAGTGCGCCGCGTGCTCGGATGTCGGGCGGGCTTTGGCTGAGGTCGATTACCCCCTCATCAATGCTTTTCATGGTGGCACTGGGCGAGTAGTCGCTGAGGATGGTTGCAAGTCGGTGGTAGACATAGCGATACTTGGGTGGATCGCTTTCTAGCGGAACAATATCGGGACAAAGTAGCCGCGCTGCGGGTAAGCGCATACCGGTGTGTACGCCACGCGCTTTGGCTTCATAGCTTGCGGTGACGATAGCCGCATGCTGGTTGCGCCGATTAACAATGACAACTGGCCGGTGGCGGAGCAACGGCCGAGATTGCTGCTCGATTGTGGCAAAGCAGCTATTAAGATCGATATGCATCATCAGTGGTGGGGCGGGATTGATATTGCTATGAGACATGATCGGCCTCGCGTGTGAGCCGCCATACCAGTGTAATACTGTCAAACTCGAGGCGGTAATCAGCCTGCTCATCTGTCACATCGAAGATGTGTACCGTGCGTGCACCGCGCTGATGCTCGAAGCCTAGGCCGATTCGCCGAATCGTCACTTCCTGGCCATTACCGCGCCGAAATTTGACTGGCTGACATGGCTGGTGCCCACGCCGAAAAATCGCTACCACCTCCACGACTTCATCAAGATATAGTTCATCATCCATTGTTCTTAGTATAGCGCATGAGCTAGGCACGGTCGACGAGTGAAAGCATAGTAACAGAGGTAGAGTGTGCGTATACATCAAGTGATGTATTGCTATACTAGTACCCTATATTACTCTCACTTTACAAGAAAACACCCTATGGAGGTGAGATAAAAAACCAAACCATTTACATAGGGCTAAAGGAAAATGACGCGCAGCTCTTACATACTGTATTGCCTCGCACAAGAGCATAGGGAAGACGAAGAAGGGGATATTTACAAAACGAACAGCGCTAGCTGTTCTTGGCTAAGTTATCATAATAAAGCTAATGTAACAGAGCGGCGCAGCTCAGAAAATTATTTCTGCTTGCGGCTCTCGATAAACATCATAATAAGCCAGATAATGACGACGATTGCTGCGAGCGAGAGTAGTCCGTTGATGATCCATGCGGCCAGCTTTAGTGCTGCACCAAGCAGCCACGCAGCAATAATGACGATAGCGATTGTGAGAATAAGTCGAGATAGTTTCATCCTTCTAGTATACTATACTCTATGGACACAGCGCAATTTCAGGCCATGATATGGCACAAAGCCAAGCAGCTCTACCGCCCCATGCCGTGGCGTAGCCAGCCAATGCTGTACTATGTGCTGGTGAGTGAGCTGATGCTGCAGCAGACGCAGGTGGCGCGGGTGCTGCCTAAGTTTGCCGAGTTTACTGCGCAGTTCCCGACCATCGAGGCTTTGGCGGCCGCTCAGCTGCCAGCGGTGCTGCAGGCCTGGCAGGGCTTGGGGTATAACCGCCGGGCCAAGTACCTCCACAGCGCGGCGCAGGCGATTGCTGCTGGTGCACCTATTGCGACGCAGGCCGACCTTATGGCGTTGCCTGGTATTGGTGTAAATACCGCTGGAGCTATCATGAATTACGTGCATCAAACCCCAACCGCCTTTGTAGAGACCAATATTCGCACGGTGTATTTTAATCACTTTTTTGCTGGGCAGGAGTGCGTGGCGGATAAGGAGGTGTTGGCGCTGGTGGAGCAGACGATGGATAAAGAGCAGCCCCGCCAGTGGTTCTGGGCGCTGATGGACTACGGCGCTGAGCTCAAGGCGGCGGGCAAGGGTCAGCTTGGCACCAGCCGGCACTACACGCGGCAGTCGCGCTTTGCTGGCAGCCTGCGCCAAATGCGGGGCGAGATTGTACGGCGCATGGCGCAGGGGCAGCCACTGAGTGCCATTACCCAGGAGCTGCACGGTGACCCGCGTTTTGCTGCTGCGCTTAGTGGGCTGCAGAAGGATGGGCTGATATGAGTGAGCTAGCCCTCACGCGAGAAGAAGCCATCACACTGTGCCAGAATTGGGCGCGGATGCTTCGCCGAGAGTATACGATCGACACGCTGGTGAGTGACTATGGCGATGGGGTGCTTATGTCTGACCAGCTAGCCTATCCGCTCGAGATGCAGCCATGGATCACGCCAGAGGCAGAGCCGCTCCTCTCGGCGATTCGCGACCATGCGGTCGATGTTGATATCGACCAAACCCGGCGAGCTGATTGGGAGAAGCTACTGGAGCTGATCGATCAGCTACCAAAGAGTGAGTCATAAGATACGTGGAGACATTAGCGCTAGACAGCGCGTGACAATAGCAGCCTTTCTAACCTATGACCTGCACCTGGCTTCCTATGCAGACAATGAATATCTAATAGGTATATTCATTTTTATGAAAGGTAAGGAAGTCATGGTGAGACAATAGCCACATAACGGAGATTCAAGGTAATAAGACTCTTGACCACTCCTACAGCTGCACGCCAAGCCACCCAGCGAGCACTGTCCCAGCGCCATAGGCCAGGGCAGCAGCAATAGCACCGAGAGCGAGAGTTTGCAGAGCAGCAACGAGTGGATTCTCACCACCAACTTTGCCCTTGATATAGCCAATTGCCACAAAGGTGAGCGCTGTCGCTCCTGAGCTGATATAAAACAGCATGGGGTGAGCCGCGCTCGAGCCGCGTGCCAGCACATGGGCAAGATAGGGGATAACAGGCACACTACCAACAACGACAAAGGCAGCAAAGGTCATGAAGCCGATGATTTTTGGCGAGGCGCGTTTGCTTGTACTCCGCGCTGACTCATCATGCTCAGCGCTGGCTGCGAGGTAGGCACTAGCACCCATCGAGAAGCCATCGGCGATGAGGTTAGCTGCGCCCAGCACCAAGATAATTGCACTCGAGATACCTGCACCAGCACTGGCTGCTACCACAGCAAAGGTTGTGACGGTACCATCGACTGCACCATAGACAAATTCAGAAATATAACGTTTGAGGACAGGTTTCATATTCATAACTTGGTTAGTATAGCATAGTGTGGTGCAAATGCAAAAGCGAGCAGCCAGTGGAGGCATGATGAAGATCACAAGATGGAGGTAATGGGCGTCTCACCACTGAGGTAATTAATGAATATCTGAGCAGAATGTTCATTGTAACAGTGTGCAAGATAAGTATAGGGCAATAGATAAGCTACAAATCTAGCTTACGACTAGTTTGCTTGCTTAGGCTTGAGGAGAAGCTGATTGCGCTCGGCAGTGCGCGTCCGTGCCTCATCTAGCAGAGTGGTGCCTTCTTGCGAGCTAAGGCTAACAATCCGCACATATTCACCATCGGTCTTGTCGTAGCCTGAGACAGCAACGATACCAAGCTGCTCATCGGCGTAAATAACATTCTCTTCTTGGCTGCCGTAGTTAATTTCATTAAATAAGCTTACATCTAGCAGCGCCGTACCGCGGCCATTGTCCCACGTGGCAAAGACACCAATGCGGCGCTGGGCTGCATCTGGATTGGTCGAGTCAAATGGCGTATCTTTGTCGATATACTCGATGATTGGCGCAAAGACCAGCGTATCGGCCTTGGGGAGGATCGTCTTGAGCGCGTGGTCAGCGGGTAGTGAGTATGCTAGAGCGAAACGTTTGCGAAAGTCATACGAGAGCGGATAGCGTCCATCGGCCGATGTGGTGCACTCTACCTGGAGGCGCGAATCGAGGAAGGCGAGCTCAGCGGGCGAGTAGATTGGTTTGTGCTCCTCTGTTGCGGTGACTTCATTCGTTATTTGGCTCACCTTTGTATCTGCATCGGTGTAGACCATGGAGTTACCCATGACAGTGACGGGGGAGGCGTATTCATTCACAGCGTCAGACTTATCGCGCTTGCTGAGGCCGCAGCCCATAGCAAGCAGCTGCTGGATGGTATCGACAGCACAATACTGCGTTATATTACCTTCGGCATCGGTAATGCGGCAGTCCATTACCATCTCATGCCCCATGCCTTTGCCGAACTGCTTTTCCTTGCTGGGGTCGTCGTTTTTCTCATCTCTCGAGAGTATGTGCCCAATCTCATGGCTGTATACGTTGCCACCAGTCTTGTTACTCAGCACAAGCACTATCGGGCCGTTACCACCCTTGGCTTTGTCTTCGTCGGTGCTCTGGAAGGCAAGGCCGAGTACATCATTCTCCACACCTGCTGTGTTAACGGCCATCAGCATGAGTGAATGCTCACCATCCTGCACGTCTAGCTGCTCGCGGTATTCTTCAGCGATTTTTTTGATTTGGTCGTTGGAGTAATAGTATTCGGTCGTGCCATCTTCTTTGGTGCGGGTGCTATCTGGCGCAGTGTTGCAGACAAACTCGGTAATGTGGAACTCATACGCACCACGAGTTGTGTGGGTAATGCGGCTGGTATGGACATGCACTTCTTCGAATATCTCTTCGTTACTCTTGCCAGGTTCGAAGCCAGCGGCGTTGAGCGCCACAACACCAAGCCGGACAACAACCGGCTGGAATGAATCATTCTCGTGGTCTTGGCACTGTTCTGCAGAAGGCTGAGGGGTGTCGCCGCTGAGTAGAGCACTCAGTGCTCCGAGGCAAGCTGCTGCCAACGCCTCACGGCGCGAGAGATGTTGTGGTGTTTTTTTGACTGAGTCGTCTGGCGCAGCTTCAGATTTTGAGCGAGTCATAGTAACTATATTATATCACTAAAGGGGTAATAATGTCAAATTATGTTGGCTTACGCTGTGTAGTTCTAGCTATCTGCAGATTAAGATCCTTCTTTTGCAATATTAGCTCATTCTCTTATTTTGTTATTTTCTCTTTTGTAAGCATAAATAAAGCTGAGCTACAGAGATAAAAGTAGATTAATAGAAAAATAAAACTCGCTTGTTACTAAAGCGAGTTTTAGGTGCGCTGCCAGCGTGAGGCGCTATTGCTGCTCAGCTGGCGCTTGCGTTTGTTGCTGGTTCTCAGTGTCGCTATTGGTGGAGAAGAGCTGGAGTGATTCGTCACTCAGGACGTTTGGGTCAAAGGTGCCATCGGCGATTTTGCTGCGGCGCTGCTGGTACATTTTTTTAAACTCGTCGAGCGATTGCTTAGTAACGCTACCTTCGGTTTTGTACGTCTCGGGCTCAGCATCGCGAGCGGCTTGCTTGCGCACCTCCTGGAAGCCAGGCCGACTGAGATCAACCTGCGCTGCACCACTGGTATTGTACATGTCCATTGCAATCCATACCATGATGCCCGCAATGGCGATTACCCCACAGATCATCACCAAAAAACGGTGCTCGCGCATAGTGCTCAGCTGGCGCTCGAAGTCGATCTTATTGGGCTGGCTGCTGGGCACTCGGCACCTCCTTCTTGGCAGGGAATTGCTTACTATAAAATACGTCGAACTGTGAGCCATATTGGCTCAGTAGCTGGTTGAGTCGCAAAGCGACATCAGCTACTCGTTTGCGATGTTCGCGCACGGGCTTGATGCGGTAGTAGAACTCGACCGGTTGGTCGGTGCAGTCGATACGTAGCAGCTCAGATAACTTCTCTTCGTACTGGCGGTATTCGCTGCGGAAAGCGGTAAGCTGAGTATTGTATTCTACCGTTGTCTTGGCAAGCTCCACACCATCGAGCCGGTTGAGAGCAATGCGGCTATTGAGTGGGGCCATCAGACGGGTGGCAATCACCTCGTACTGCTGCCCTTGGTTAACCCGGACGAGCCCATCATTAGCGTGGATGCGCCGCAGGTTAGACTTGACGCGGACGCAGTTTTGTTTTATTTGAGTGAGTTGATCGTTGCTAAGCGGTGCAGCAGGCTCGGCATAGGCTGGAGAGCCAAGTGCAGCAGTAGCAATCATAACAACAGCAAGAAAAGTGCGCTTCATAGCTCCCCATTATGACGCATCAGAGGAGATTGGTCAAATAGTTTGCCTAGATTGAATTAAATTCTTGTGTCGCTCCGGTTGGCCACTATCTTACGCAGATTTGCGTTAGCACCTTCAAGCTCAGCACAAAACCCGGGAGTTCTTTAAGGGTGGTGTGATGCCATCTGTATAATAACTACAATAACTGCAAGAACAAAAGCCATGAAAGGTATTGCAAGACCAATAGCAACGCCAATCTTGAGTCCTTGGTCGTCACCATCAACGAATTTGGCAGATGGTGCGTATGTCTGAATATTCCACCACCACCAGTTGTAGTGGTTATTGAGAGCATCTTGAACGGTATGGGAATAATAAAGGATTCCCATACCAGGTGACACACCGGCGCTCAAGGCGTTGAGTAATCGCGTGTTCGCTCCGGCAAAGTTAAATTGGTTGCGTTGACCGTTGACCCAGATAATAATAAAGCTTGACTCAGTTCTTGCTTTGGTAATCTGCTGTGGGTCGATGTCAAAGATAACACCGATTGATTGACCCATCGAAGCATCTACATCAATAGCACGGATACGGTTGGTGCTCGTCCATTCGAGAACACAGGGTGTCTCATTGAAATAACCAGTGCTATACCAGACAAATGTTGCTGCAATGAGTGGTGTGCCATCAAAGACGCTGCTATAACTAGCCTCAATAGTAGGTTGCAATGATTGGGCAGTAGGTAACTGCATTGGCTGCATAATGGGCTGAGGGAGAGGGTTTGCTGCAACAGGAGTCCGGCCAATTGGTGGTGCGGGTTGCATAGCTGGTGTTGGTGGGTAGTATAAGGTGGTTTGCGGGTATACAGGTGTCGTGGGCTGCTGATTCATGGAAGTATTATACTATATAACTTGAGATCGGCAAGTACGAATATGTTTTGCGGTATATATTTTTGGTTGTAGACTTCCTATAGAAGTAACAATGCAGGAGCATGCCTGCATTTGCTGTATCTATTATATGGTGTCTTTGGCGCTGTTGTTTATTAGAAAATAAGTCAATCAGCTTGCTGGAGTCATCTGGTTTTATGATAATAATGCCATAATAAAGGCGATAAGTACTACTATGATTGGTATCACAAAAGCTATGATGAGGCCAATGTTGACGCCATTGTTGATAATCATCGCGTCGCGCTCGAAGCCGTCAACAATCTTAGCATAGGGTGCGTAGGCTTGGATGGCGGCCCACCACCAGTCGTAGTCGTTGTTGAAGGCTTGTTCGATGTTGTGGCCATAGAGAGTACCGCCAATGCCAGGTGACACTGCAGCACCAAGGCCTGTCAGCAGCTGGGTGCTCGCTCCAGCAAAGTCGAATTGAATACGCTGACCATTGACCCAGATAATGATAAAGCTTGCCTCGACCGCCGCTTTGGTAATCTGCTGTGGATCGATGTCGAGTACTACACCGATCATTTGGTTTGTTTTGGAGTCGAAGTCGATGGCGCGGATGCGATTGGCTGTCGTCCATTCGAGCACACAAGGCACTTGGCTAAAGATGGTGCGATTGCGATAGTGTGAGACGGGCGTTGCCATGACCAGTGGTGTACCGTCGAAAACGCTACTGTAATTGGCATCCATCATTACTGGTGCAGGCTGGGGAGCTGGCTGCATAACGAGAGGGGCAGGCTGCTGAGTGGGTGATTGCTCGGCTGGTTGGGTGAGGCTATCCTGGAGCGTTGGCTCTGATGACTGCTGTGGATAATATGGTGGTGGCGCAGGCTGAGTCTGGGGTAGAGCCGCCAGCTGTGATCGATTAGGATAAGAAGG
>ERZ773056.79-NODE-79-length-44967-cov-14.636623_pt1 | contig 44967 bp, 61 predicted proteins | sample MGYA00580857_ERZ773056 | MGnify/ENA primary metagenome ERZ773056 (study PRJEB29015, sample SAMEA2737996) | human oral metagenome | biome: human oral; feature: human-associated habitat; material: dental | place: China | collected 2114 ... | reverse complement strand
GTCTATTGACATCATGCAAAACGGTGAAGATTTTTGGCTTATAGACATGGCTCGTGCTACTGAATCGGCTTTGTCAAATTGTGTTCCAAAAGAAAAATTAAGAAAAGAATCATTACCATTTCTAGCTCAGTTAAAAGAACTTCAACAATAACTCCTATTTTAATATAAAAAAGATACTATTAGATAGTATCTTTTTTATTGACAAATATAGAGATTTATTATACAATGATTAGGTAATAAAGAAAAAGTGTAACACGAAAGGAAGTTTTATAAATGACTTATCCAAAAATGATTAACTGGAGTTACTACCCAGATTCTACAAAAGATTATATTGAAATAACTTTTGTTAAAGACGAAGAAACTGAAAATGAAATTAAAAAATTAGGTTTTATTCCTAAATTATTCTTTGGGGGAGTTCCTGGTGTCTATACACAACGAGTTAACGGATATAGCCGTAAAGCAAAAAGTTATGGAAAGATTAAAAGAAATTACAAAGAGCAATATCCAGAATTAGAAGATAAATACAGAAAAATCCCACTTACAGATGGTACAGATTTTAATGGATTTGTTTATACTACACTTCCTTACTTAGCAGATAATCAAGTAATCCAAGATAAAATGAAAGAAATTGATGCTGTTAATAAATTTGAGTTCATTAAGAAAGAATTGTTCTTTGATGAAGAATTTGTAACTGCACTTTTAACTCTCAAACCAACAGACTGTTTTGGAAAAGAACTCAAAGATTGGCAAGAAAAGAAATTGCCTAATTTCTTGAAAAATTTAAAACTTCGTAGTAAAACAATTTATAAAGAACTATTAAAATATGATAAAGTCAAAGAGCTTGATGAATTTATAACGATTGCAAACAAAAATGAAAAAGCAAAAGTAAAAACTCTTAGCAAAGGTTTTGTTAAAATTGATGAACTTATGTTTGAAGAAGATGAATGTTCTGCATATTGGACTGGAGAAGTAATTGAAGTCACATTTAATAACAATAACAAATATTACAACAAAATCACTATTGACCCAACTGATGAAATGCTAGTTATTGTTATTGATGAAAATACTGTTAATGAAAACACTGTATTTTGGACTGGCTCTTGGACTTAAAAATGAACTAAGAAAGGAATAACAAATGGTTAAAGAAATCACTGCCTATAAAGATGAAATTACTGGAAAGATTTTTAAAACTTTGGAAGAAGCTCAAAAATCAGAAGAAAAAGCAAAACGATTAACAGAAGAAAAAGAAATCGAAAATTTTGCTAATGATTTAGCTAAACGTTATGGTTATTCAAGTTGGACTGGACTAATTTTCTATCTTAATAACAATATTGATAAAATTAAAAACGCTGGAGTAAAAATTCGAGTAATTGAGCTCCAAAAACGACTTACAAGCTTCCCATTAACAGAAGTACAAAATCATTTAGAAAATATTGTTACTAAAGCTCTCGCTGATGTCAAAGATGAAAAAGTAATAGTAAGCATTATTGTTGATTCTAAGACAGTTAAATCTTATGAAATAAAAGAACATGACTTTGATGAAACTAAGGTTACTTTTAAAGAATTTAATCCTAAAAAATATTACTTTAATAAAACTGCTAAGCGTCCAGAACGACCAGGGGAGATTTTTGTTTATTTCTGTTCTTACCCTACTCATGAAGCAGATTTTATGAAAACACTAGAGTTGCTTGATAAATACAACATTAAAGATTGTTATGAATATATGAGTATCATTAAATCTGATTATGTTGACGGCTTAACAAAAGCAGACATTTATAGAAATTTGAGCAATGGTGGTGTAGATAACTGGGGCGGATATAGTTATGCCATGGAATTGGCAGAAGAAGATGAAAAAGAATGGAGTTCATTAAAACCCGAAGAAAAACTTAGTTATTTATACGCTGCTGGAGTTGATAACTGGGGTTATTACTACGAAGCTAAAACAAGTGGTTTTGATTATGATTATTTAGATGAATCACTACAATATGAATATTTCAAAGATAATGAAGATTTATTAGCTGAAAAATGGGGAAATTATACTAATTTCAAGAAAGAACTTTATAACTTGTAAGAAAGGTATTGTAAAATGACTCATGAAGAAAAATTAGAATTTTTAGACCGAAAATGGAAAGCTACACTTTCTAATGAATATTGGAAAGAAGTGGAACGATTAGCAAAATTAAAAGGGATTACTTATAAGAACAAGAGATTGTCTAATGGTAGTATTAGTATTTCACTCGTTACAGAAAGTAAATACACTTTTTTGGTCTACACAGAGAGCAGTAGTGCTTTTCCTTTCTTAGATAGGTATGGTATTAATAAATATATGAAGCCAAAAGAATTGATTAAGCTATTTGTAAAATTTGAGCAGAATTACAATCAAAGGGAAGTTCTTGAACTTGAATTTGAAACTTTATTAAAATAAAAAAGAGACTATATTAAATAGTCTCTTTATTTTTCGTTATCAATATCCACTGCTCTAAACATTTGATTATATCGTTCTTCATCTTCTTGGTTATCTCTTACTACTTTAGCTAGAGTAAATGAGCTTGAAATCAATCCAACAGAACCCATCAAGTAATAACCTTTAACCATTAGAGGCTCTTTTAAAGTGTACAAACCAATTGCCATCAAGATTACGAAGAAAGCAAATGAACCCCAAGCCATAAAAATGAATGATGAAGTGTTCCTATAAGTTTTCTTTTTTAAATTATTCATAAGTATTTTCCTTTTTATTTTATTATATCATTCTCTTTTTTGTTTAATAAAATTGTTGACAATGTGAGTTTTTTGTTCTATAATGAATATAGAAATAAGAAACTAAGAGGAAATAACTCATGGAAAATATGATTAACTTAGCAATGAAAACGTTGGTCAAAGACTCTAAAAAGAGAAACGTAGCAATTAAAAATTTCTTTGATACCGTACTTGATTACTATGAAAATGGAACTGAAAATGAAATTGGGCTGCTCTATTGGCGTTTGGCTACTGATGAAGATAATACTAATCGCTTAATTTTTCGTGATTTTATTATTGCATTTTCAAATGATTTTAATGCTAATAAAGAAGTAGTAAAATTGGAAATTTTTGGTAAAAATACTTATATTATTAACGAGGACTAATCAAATGAAACTAAATGAAATGAAACTTGATGATTTGCTTTATATGAATCTGCATATGCTATCAAAGAAACTTTTTAATACTATTGATTATAAAACCCATCAGAAAGTAAATTATTTTGTACCCCAAAAAAAGAAAATTGGGCATAAAGGTCAACGTGGCCCAACTGGTCGATATGAAGAAATTCCTCTATATGAAGTTACAAATGAATCTATTTCAAAAGCTAAATATTATGAATTGAAACGAAAAGGGGAATATGTTCAAAAAAATATTACTCAGACAGCAGTAACATATAAAGATGAATATGAAAAAATTCTAAGCTCAAAAGCAAAGAATAAAGAAGAAGCCTTAACCAAGCTCTATAATGATTTTTACAATATTGCTGATGAATATATTACAGAGCTAGAAAAATACAAATCTTTCTTAAATGAAGATTACTTAAATAAAGTTAAAATTAATTTGAAACCAACTATGGAACACTATATTAACAAAATTTTAAATAAGTAAAAGGTATAATCTAAAATAAGAGCTCTTTGCTCTTTTTTATTTGATAAAATTATTGACAGATTGTAAGTTGTATTGTACAATGTAATTACAAAGAATAAAGGGGAAAAACAATGAAAGAAATTTTTATGAAAGAAGCATTGAAGAATATTGCAAAAGATTGGGATATATCTTCTGAAAGTTATGAATTTGAATCTGTAATGAATGAATATGGAGATTACTTTACTTTCAAAAAAGCAGAAACAGAAGAAGATAAAAATCGTGCTTATAAAATTATTGACCGTTTGTTTATTTATTTGTACCCAACATTGGGTGGCTCACGCTCTGATTATATGAGTTCTGCTATTGCAACTGCAGCTTATGAAACAGGAACATTGATTGAAATCTCTAAAGAAGCTTTCTCTTTGATTAAAGATAGAATTGAAATGACTGCTCTTAATTATAATCGAGCTATTCGAGAATTAGAAGAAGTGGGGGTTAAATTAGATTAAATCTAATGAAAAATTAAACATGCTTAAAAACTCAACAAACAAGGATATTCAAGAATTTTACAATGATTTAAAAAGGAATTATAAATATTCTTATAACACTACTTCTCAATATGAAGAAGTAACATTTAATGTAGAAGATTGTGCTAAAGTTACATTTTATATTTATCCAGAAAACGTAGTAAAAACAGAATTGAAAATTAGAGAATTTCACTTTGCTACAGAGAATAAAATGACTTTAAAAATTTAAATAGAAAGGATTTGTTTTTATGGACATTGCCAAATTTGAAAGTTTGTTATATTTGCCATTAATGATTAAACAAGTTAAGGAATGGGGGTCTTGGCGAGGTATATATGCCGAGCCAGCAATGTTCTTTATGGAAGCTTCTAAATATATTCCAATTTCAGAACTCAAAAAACCCTTAAATGCTTTAACTTCTGGTAAATTATATGATGGATATAAGGGTGGTGAATTCAGCTTTTCAAATTCTAATGAAATTCATTTTGAATATGCCTATAATCTCTGTGAGGATTTGTCTATTTTGAATTTGTTATCACCTGAATCTATTGAATATTTACAAGAAAATAAAATAGAACTAGATTAAAAGAACAAGAAATTGTTCTTTTTTTGTGTTTGTATGTTGACATAAAACAAAGTATATTGTATAATGAGAATGTAAATAAGAAATAAGGATAAATAAACAAAATGAAAATTATTAAAAATCTTTTATTAATGATTTTAATCGGATTTGGATGGGTAATCTTTCCATACTTAACACATTTTATCATTGAAGATTGGCTATTATCAATCTTTTGGGGAGAGCTTGCTTATTTTGTTTTCTTCCTAATTCAAACTGCATTTGTAGGAAATCAAGAATATAGAATTTATAAATAAAAAGGTGATTTAAATATGAGTTATTCATTTGAAAAAAATATTATTGCAGCTCAAGATTTTGAAATGGGATTTTGGAGTTATATTCTTGACTCTGAAGCAGAAAATTATTATGAATTGATTGAATATATGGGGGATGAGTGTTGTTATGCTTTCAGAAAAGATATGTTATTCTCATATATTTTTATCTTTTATTTATACTCTTCTGAATTGTTTGATAAATCTTTAGAATTTACAGAAGAAGAAATAGAATATATTGAAGATAATATGGGATTGTTTAGCCCAGATGAATCAGTTCCTTATAATGAAAATAAAAAATTATATAAGCAACTTCATGAAAAAGTTAAACCTTATTATGATGAGTTTATTTCAGACTTAGAAGAAAATTACAAAACTCTTACTTTTAAAGATGGTACAGTAATTGCTAACATTATTCTGTCATAACAAAAAATACTCTTTTTTTAAAGAGTATTTTTTATATTTTTCTGTTGACAAATTATTTTTCTTATTGTATAATGAATATATAAAGAATGAAACAAATAAGGAGTTATAACAATGAAAAATGAAGCAAAGGTAATTGAAACTTATAATGACGGAAATTATGTTACAATCTTACTTTTTAATGAAGCTACTAAAAATGGATTCTATTATGAATTTGAAACAGCAAATCTAGTAACAAAATGGAATGAAATTATGGAAGATTTAAATGAATTGAAAGATTCTAGCTACCCTAAATCTGCTACACCTATCAATCGTCCATTTAATAATTCTGATGAATTAATTAGTTATTTTGAAGATAACATTTTGTAAGGAGTAAAAAATGAAATTTATTTTGGCTACTTTTGATAATCAAAGAAACTTCCATTTAGAATTGTTTAACTCAAAAAAAGAAGTTTTAGCATTTCTTAAAAAAGAAAAATGGGAACTTTACAAATCACCAAAGATTGAAGAATTGGAAAATTGTACTGATGTTACTCTCATTGGTTATAAAGGGATTTTATGTGAGGCGTATTTAAGAGTAGTGAAAGGATAGAAAATGAACAAAGAACAAATTGAATTAGTAATGAAGCAATTGGAAGTTGTTAATATTGATGATAAATTACCTATTGATTTAAATCTTAATTTTACCAATGCTGAGACACTTTACAATTCCAAAATGATTCTTATCGGCTATGAATTTAAATATGAATTGCCAAATATTACTGTTGTTATTCAAACTAATAAAGAGAAAATTATCCAAGATATTAAATATATTTAATAAAAATGAAATCTTATATAGATTTCTTTTTAGTTTGACTAAAATTATATAATATGATAAAATGAAAATAAAAAGGAGCTGTTAATGAAAGTTTTTGCCCCACTAGATGATTTGAAAAATGAAGTCAATCATCTTAATAAAGAGGTTTTTCCTACTAATTTACACATTACTCAATTTCAAACTATAAAAAATAACTTCAATTACAAATGGGGTCCAATTTGTTTTGAAATTGAATACCTGGTAAATGACAATAAATTTATCTTAAATCAAAAGAAAAATTTCAACAAAGATGAATATTATATTACTATTAAAGAAACAAAAGATTTAAGAGAATCTTTGATTGCTATTGTGCTTAGTCTTATTGAGAAAAGTATTACAAAAGAAGCTCAAAGAATTTTAATGTGTTCTAAAACTTATGAATATGAAGATATTTTAGCTATTCTTGACAAATTAACTAAAGATAGTGCTATCCAAGAATATTGGGATTTGATTATTACCCCATGGGTTGTAAACAATGATAAAACCATTCAAGAAAGAATCAATATTGAAGTTACAAAATTTGAAATTGTAATTGGGGCATGTGAGTTTTTGAAAGAGAAAATCCAAAAAGAATTGCTAATTAAATGTGGCAAAATCAAGAAAGAAGTAGAAGAAAAAAACAATGTACATGAAGTGTTAGCTAATGCTAAGCGAAACATATATCCATTCTTAAAAATTGGATTAAACACAATATTCCATTTTAAAATCAAAAAAGATTCTCTTGAGCCAGAATTTGCTAAATTCTTTTACAATTTGCTTCTTAACAACAAAGTAAAAACTATACAAGAATTTGTAGAATATATTGAATCTAATCTTGAAAGTTTATATATTTCTGCTATCAAAGAATATTTCTATCAATTGCTAATTCAGAATTATACTCTTACGACAAGTTGGGATTTTAATAAAACAGCTCAAAGATGTAAAGATGAGTTTAAGTTCAGCATTTCTGTTATCAGTAATGGGAACACTTTTAAACTAGGCTTTTCTGATAAATTTGATAGATTCCTTGTTTCAGAAGAATTAAATTATGACATCATGTTAGAGGGTAATTACCGAGACAGAGGCTATTTTAGCAAAGGTTCCATTAAGCCAACATTTAGTCATAAAATTATGAATCGTTATTTCAGCTTGGAAGATATAAATGAAATTAAAGCAGCTTATGTTTATATGGATGCAACACTTGATAGGTTAAAAAATGCTTTATAAAAAACAAAAATAGCTAATATATATATTAGCTATTTTTTATCTTGACAAATCAAAAAATTTATTGTACAATTTAATTATAAAAGAACTTATGAAAAGGAAGTTTAAACAATGAAAAAGAAACAATCTAATCTGAATTACAGAAAAGAATTATTGAAAGAATATATTGTTAAATTAACTAACAATAGAGTAGTATTAATTGGAAATGATGTTATTCGAGCTTCTAATCTTACTTATTCTATTTGCCAAAATCGAACAGAAGTAGATTTGGGCGAAGTGAAATTAACAGTTAGTCCTTATAGTTATAATAGAAAAAACGTTTATAGTTCAGTATTTTTGCAATTATTCAAAAAGGGAGAAGAAGTTTGGAAATATAGAACTCAATTATATGCTACTAAATATTACTTGAATTTCATTTCTGAACTCAATCGTGTACAAATTGAAGAACTTATTAAAGCACTTGCTCCAATCATTGATAAGATTGATAAAGAAATTGCTGAAATTGAAAAAGAAGAAAATCAAGCAGAGTTAACTGAACGAAATGAAATTACTCGTAGATTGAAGCGAAATATTACTACTAAGGTTGATTTTGAAAAATTGAATCTTCGGGAATTGAAACAATTAGATAGCTTGATTAAAAAGATGAAATAACTATTTTTCATTTACTTTAAATTTCACAAGATATAGAATAAAAAGGATTTAAAAATGAATAAAGAAATTGAAAACTTTGTAGGAAGATACAATAACACTTTTATACCATCAAAATATAAATTTGAATTAGTTTACGGTTCATACTACGCTTGGAATTATGAAGTCTCACACATTAAATTATTTGTTATGATTAAATCGGTCTCTGAAGCAAAGGTAATTTTACATTGCAGACGCTCCAATAAGGAAGGCAAGAAATTCACTACTGTAGAAATTACAGAACCGCCTTATTGGGATATTTACAAAACTGTTTATCAATTTTTGGTTGAAGCAGTTGGAAATACAGAAGCACTTGTAGAATTAGAAACTAAAATGAAGTTTTAATATAAAAGGAGTTATTAAAAATGAAGCACATAAAACTCATTATAGCAACTTTTGGAATCATATTTCTTATTGGATTGCCATATATGTTAGCCTTTTGGGGATATAATTTCCTTACTGGAATTTTTGACTTTCTTCCAGCATTAAGTTTTTGGAAGTTTTTGTTAGTTGTACTTGCTATTGAACTAATCAGAAATCTATTCAAGAACTCCAAAGAAGAAAAATAGAATTTTTCTCCAATCTAAAAACTGATTTTAGGGGTTGTTATATCGCCACTAATGAAATACTAAAGCTGTAAAAACTGATTTTCGATAAATGTATCGGCTTTTCAGTAAAACAGCTTAGAACTGCTTAAACTGAAGTAGAGGAACTTAATGAATACAATGTCAGAATACCCAAAACTAATTTCATGGAGCTATAAAAGGGGTGCAGTCTTCACTTTATCAAAGAATGATAAAGAATATATAACTTTCTATTATGCAAATAATGAAGAAGCTGAAAAAGCAATTAAAAAAATTGGATATATTCCAAGTCATAATTATGGAGTTGAATTTGGAGCAGATTACCCCTCTGTTTTTTCCAAAAAAGAATGGGGTAATACTAAGAGAGCTAAAACATATGGAAAAATTAGAACAAAATACAGAAAATTATATCCAGACTTAGAAGATAAATATTTGTGTAAAAAGCCGGATAATGGAGAGAATTTAAATGGCCTGATTTATGTAGAATTGCCATATTTAGGTAGTATTAATGGAGTAGGACCATCATTAGAAAAATCTTATCCAAATCATTTTGCTTATGGCTATTACATTAAAGAAAAATCTTTTGATGATAAGGATTTTGTCTTAGATTTATTAAATTATCAGCCACGTGCTATTCTTGGTGGAGAAGCAGAAAAATTCCAAAATGAAGCATTGCCAAAATTTCTAAAGGATTTAAAAATGAATAACAAAGATTTATTTGATAAGCTCCTTGCTTATGATAAAGTAAAAAAATTAAATAAAACTTTTAAAAAATTCAAGGATAAATACTATTAAATTTATTTTATTAAAGAGAGTAGATTTTCTCTTTTTCTTTTATTGTTGACAAATCAAAAAATATATTGTACTATATAACTAAAGATAAAAGAAAGAAGGCTGAAACAATGGAATATCCAAAACTAATCTCATGGAGTTATAGAACTGGGCGAGGATTATTTACATCAAAAAATGATAAAGATTTTGTACTTCTTTATTATGTTCAAAATGCAGAAGCAGAAGCAAAGATTGAGCAATTAGGATATATTCCAAGCAATCCATTCGGACCTCAATTCCCTTTTGTGAAAGTAGATAAGGAAATGGGCCATACTATGAGAGCTCGTTCTTATGGAAAGATTGAAAAACAATACCAAAAACAATATCCCGACTTACAAGATAAATTTTTGTGCAAGACGCCGAGTGAAGGTGAAGATTTAATTGATTTTATCTATACTGAACTATCTGATTATGCACCATCTTTACTTCGTAACTATCAAAAGTATTTTTGGTCTAAACATCATATTAGAAAAGAAGCATTTGAGGATAAGGAATTTATTTCCAAGCTGTTGACATATACACAAAAAACTTATAATGGTGTTAGAATTGATGAATACCAAGAAAAAGCATTACCAGAATTTCTAAATTCGTTAAAACACTACAATCAAAAACTGTTTCATAAATTGTCTGAATTTGAAGAAGTAAAAGAACTAGACGAAAAACTTTCATCTGTTGGAAAAATTGCAAAAGTTCACACATTAAAACCATCAAAAGTTTGGCCATTAAAAGATTTATTTGCTTACTCTTTCGGCTGTACTTATTTTTGGGATGGTGAGAAAATCCTTATTATCTTTAATGATAAAAGCGTGGAATCCACTAATATTGATGTGTTAAGTTTTACTCCTAAAGAAGATTACTTAGTTAAAATTGTTGAAGAAGAATCAGTTACATCTGAAACAGAATTTGTGCAGCCTACAAAATAAAAGAGCATTTTTTGCTCTTTTTATTTTATTTTTCATAAGCCTATATTTTATGGATGTTTTGATGATTTTGTTATATGATAAAATTATAAAAAAGAAAAAGTAAGTTATAGCTATAGCTCCTTTTTATTTGCAAAAGAAAAAACTTTATTATATAATATAACTATCTATTAAATCTAATTTAATTTATTTAATTAAGTTTTAAGAGGGGAAGATTTTTTATAATGAATATAAATGAAGTTGCTGATTTTTTTGATGATGTTGACAATGGAAAAACACCACTTATACAATTCACAAAATCAATAAATCCATTACAAGAAATAGTTGTAAATGACAAAACACTTTCAGATGCAAAAGCATGGCTAAATTTATCTGCTATAACATCTTATATGGGAGGATATGAAAAAGGAATTTTAATTTCTATGACAAGGATTGACAATTGTTATCTAGTCTTTGAAAAGATTGTAGATAGTACAAAACAATCTGGAAACAACACTCTTATAAAAAATGAAGTGATTTGTAATTCCTATGAAAATAATACTGATGCAGTAAGAGCAATTATCAAATCAATAATTAATTATGGAAGAGAAAGAGCTTCTCAACTTATAACATTTATTGAAGCATAATACAAGTAAAAAATAATTTGATGATTATAACATTTTTCGTGGTTTATACAGAGATAGTAAAGATAATATTATGATGAAAAGAGGAAATAAATATGAGTTTTAAAGACGAAGTAAATCAAAGAAAAGCACTTGCAGAAATGAACAACACTTTAATCAATCAAGTCAAAGATGAAATCCTAAAAGGTGCTGCACGTGGACTGTCAAGTATTTTCATTCCATTACAAAGTAAAAATGGAGCTGATACTCAAAAGATTATTCAATTCTTAAAAGAAGAAGGCTTTAAATACTACTTGAAATATGAAGAACATCAAGAAACGCAAGAAGATTATCTTGACCCTCATATGGGGTACTATCATGAAGCAGTTGCTAGAAATGGTGGAAGTAGTATTGTTAAAAGAGTAGTAACTGTATCCGAATTTAAAGGAATTATTATTTATATTTAATAGTGTTTCTATATTAAATTTTCATTAGATTAAGCTATGAAATATTTTGCTTATTACCATTACTTAAACTGATTTTAATGTGTGTTATATCGTCACTAACTGTGCGCTAAAACTGAAAAACTGCAATTTCGATAAATGTATCGACTTTGCAGTAAAACAGCTTAAAACAGCTGAGAGTTATTTTACAAAAAGGAATTAAAATGACTAAAAAATATAAATATAGCTACTACGTTTTTGATACTAAGAAAGATTATGATTTATTTTTAGAGCTAATTAAACTTCATGATTTTACTGGGGAATATGATGGCTATGGAAGAAATGAAATATACTATTTTATTAAAGCCAAATTTAATCCAGATGAAATTAATAAAAGAAAATTATTGGAATCTGAAATTAAATATATTCGTCTCGGACTTGAAAAAGGTTATGATGTTTCTATTTATAATAAGCCTGAGTATGATTACGCTCAAATGGAAGTGATTTATGAAGGCTTGGAAAAGGGGCTAGATATATCTTGGTATTCGAAACCTGAATTTGACTCGTTCAAAATGAAACTCATTAAATTGGGCTTAGAAAAAGGAATAGATGTTAGTTCTTTTGCAAAAGTAGAATTTGATGATTATGACATTTTTTCGGGCCTTTTGAAGATGATACATGAGAAAGAGAAAGAAAATGAACAATAAAGAATATAAAGCTATCGTTAAGAAAACAGCTCAACGCTTTGAGCGATTGCAAGAAATAGAACTTAAAGATGGACATGGAATAGTAAATAGAGTTAATTGGTTTATCGCAAAATATATTCGTAAAAATACATTAGAAGAATTTTTCCAAGAAAAACTGTTAAATAACCATGAAACTCAAATTTATTTGCTTAGAAATAATAAGAGAATTCCAATTATGAGAGTTGGAAATAAAGTTATTAAAACTAATCTTATTAAACGATTAGACAATCTGATTAACTTTCTTAATAAAGAAGAAAGAGAAAAATATAGATTTATAAAAAAACTTGAAGATTTAAACTTAAATTGGAAGTACAAATTTATTTTTGATAAAGAAACTGGAATCAATAAATTGCTTTTTGAAAATCGCTATAAAGAATATTTAGCTATATTCAATCCTATTTTTTATAGTGGTATGATTAACTGTCAAACTTGTGAAGTTAAAACAGTACATGATTGTACAGAAGTTGAAAATAAACTTGGCAACTGGAAAACAAAGGGCTATACTATTGAAGAAAGGACTTTCAACAAAAGAACTTATATAACTATTGAGGATTTGAGAGTTATGCTTAATCAAATCAGAAAGGTCGAAGATGAAATTTACCTTATTATCAAATGATAATGAATTGAGATTCAAACTAAAACAATATTGGGACGCATTTACTCCAAAAATATTAATTAACAATTCATATTGTTATAAACATTTTTCTAGTTTTATTAAATTTCAACAGCTCCATTTTTGGGGAAATAATTATGAAGTTTTTGAACTAGAAATTTCTAAGGGCAAGGGAAAAATTACATATGAAATTGAAGATATGCAATTAGATTTTAAAGGCTCTGGCCAAAAAATAAAAATTGTAAGCATAGAAGTAAGTTCTAATGAGGAAACTAAGAAAGCAAAAATTAAAATTAGAGCTCAACGAGAACTTTCTCTATCTGAAAAATTTAGTAACAAGTTCTCTACTATTGCTAACAAAATTCATGAAAAACAAAAGCTCTCAAAACAGAATAAATTAAATAAAATAAATGCAGATAAAACTCATCTTGAAAATATTATTGAAAAGAAAGCAAAGGAAACTATAACCAATGAATACTAATGATGTTCAGAATTTCTTTAAAGAAAAAATAATTAAAATTAAATTTGAAACTTCTACAACACCTCTTGATTATGCTCTTGGAGAGGATAATCAAGACAGGTATAATGAGTTAAAAACTGAATATAAATTGAAATGTTTAAATTTAGAAGTCATATCTAAAAATTCAGAATTTAATAGTGTTTATATTAGTGTTTTTAGTGATGATTCACTTGATAAATTTATTGTTTTCTATAATGTTTATACTAAGTATGTGAGGGATTATTATTTTTATAAAGAAATTAATTTTCAAGATGATTTAAATTTATATATTCTCACATTGTTGAAAGAAAACGATGCAGACCCAGAAGCTATTGAAGAAAAAATTATTTTTGAATAAAAGGACTGATAAAAATGAAGCAACAACACAAAAAGAGCTATGAAAAGCTACTAGATAAAATCAAAAGAAATACTTATAATATTAAAAAAGAAGATTATCAACGATTTAAAGAACTAACAAGAAAAAATACAGTTTATAGCTTCTTTCATTTTTCAAATGCACTTTTCCAAGATAAAGAAGAAGTTAGATTAGTTAAAGAACTTTGGAGAACTAATAAAATCTCTTATAAAAAATTCAAACAAATCAGATTAGCCAACTTCTATCATGATTTATATTCTTCACTAGCTCCGTTCTATTCTACTCTTATGAATTATAAAGTAGATGAAGCTTTACAAATTGCTTATCATACAAAAGGTTCTTACCAAGAGAAAACTCTTGCAGCTTTTGAATACTTAGATAATTAGAAAAGGATTTGCTAATGCGTTCAGTACTGTTAAATAAAATTGCTAAAAAAGAAAAAGAACTTGATTCTCTCTACTCTGAACTCAGAGATTATATTGATTCATTAACTATTCTAAATCAAGATGTAAAAGATTTTGTAAATTTTTTATTGATTTATATTGAACAACCTGCTTGTAAAAGGATACTCAAACAATTTATGGAGAATTATTGGTTTTCTTTAAACGTAAATAGAAGATACCCCAATACACCAGATGGTTTTGCTTTTGCTGTTGATAAATCTGATAATATAATTAGAGTAAACAGTGATAAATTATCAGAACTTGTTTCATTCAATTCTTTAGATTTTGAAAAACAAGGGCCTTTTACAAATAAAAAGAATGAAACAATTACTCCAGTTACTAGAATAGTTTATGAGCTTATCATTACTAAAGATGAACATGGACTCATTACAGCTATTGATTTTAATTCTTATTAACTACTCAAAGAACTTTAGAGATGAATCTAAAGTTTTTTATTTTTTTGCAAAAAATGTTGACAATTTAAAATCTCTGTTGTATAATTAGATTATAAATAATGAATGAGGAAACACAAATGAAAATTACTTATACAACTGAAACTTACTTGATTAAAGAAATCACAAAACAAACACCTGCTACAAAATCTGTTAAGCCAAATGATTTAGTACAATTTGTTGCTTACAAAGACCGCAATGATTATGGTGGTAATTTTGTTCAATTCTTTCGACTTGTTGTTAATGGCAAGAAAACAAAACATATCCTTACTGAGTCTAAAATGATTGATTTCTTGAGTTACCATACTGAATCAATAAGTATTGAGTCTATTGACTTAGAAACCTTTGAATTGAAAGATAAAGTGGAAGTTCCTCTTAAAGATGAGTTTGTTAATGTTGAAACTTTTGTTAAAAAGTTAAAATGGAATAAATCTGATTTAAAAACATTGCTAGAACTTACTTCTGATGATACAATCATTGATTTTAACTATGACCGTGATGAAAATATGAAAACCAATGATTATGATTGGGAGTATAAAATTGAAATTCTCTATTTGATTGAAAATGAACTTTATAAAGTAGAATATTCAATGTACAAATTTTATGGTGGAACTGCTTTTAATCCATCTGCTATTGCTTACAAAGCTATTTAAAAATTCAAAAAAGGAGAAATAACAATGAATTTTAAAGAGAGAAAACAATTAGAAGAAAATTTATTAAAAAATATTTATAAGAATTTAAAGAATGACTTAGAAAAGATTGGTAAAACAAGCTTCAATTATAAGGATTTTGGACCAGAAATTGAAGTTGATGATGCTGCTAAAAATTATAGAACTATTTATATTCTTTTTCAAGAAAACAAGCTGTCAATTATGCTTTGTTATAACTATAGCAGCTATTCATTTACATCTCATGGAGCTAAAAAACTATTAGAAAGCAATTATACTTTCTCTAGCTATAAAGACGAACTTATTATTGAAAAATATTTGAATGATTCTAATGAAATTCTACCAGAACTTGAAACTAATATGGTTCAGCCATCAAAATAACACTAACCAAAAGGAGAAACAACAATGATTAAACTACACGAACAATTCCAAAATAAACAAACTACAATTGTGAATAATTTGAAACTAACTATGGAAAACTGGCCAGGAGACGATGCAGAAATTCTTGAAAGTGTAGTTGGTTCGATTATTCTAGGTGTTCCTATTACTGAGTTAAGCCAAGAAGATGTTGACTATACTAATAAATATAAAAAAGAAACTATCAAAGAATCATTAAAAAATTACATTTTAACCAAACTTAAAAATGGTATCAATGACCTTTCTTTGTTTTTTATCTTTGAATTAGAAGAATTTGATAGTTTTAGCTACTTTGATTTTATTGAAACTTTTGATGAAACAGACATTGAACTCGTTAATAAAGAAATGAAATCTTACTTTGAAGAATTGCTTGACTTTGACCAAAATTCCTATACTTTAACTACAATTGTTGAAGCAATCAATGACCCAGCTGATTATGGTGAATTGATTAAACTTACTTCTACTATCTCAATCCAAAAGGATTAAAATAAAGGCAACTTAAAATTGCCTTTTTGTTTTATCAAGAAGAAGCTACTAAATTTTTCCATTAATAAATTAAATCATATTAAAAAGACTGCTTAAAACTGTTTCTAAGCAGCTTTTTCTTGCTTTCGATACATTTATCAAAAGACAGTTTTTACTGCTTTAGCGTTTCACTTGTGACGATATAACGACATTCAAAATCAGTTTGAGCTATATAACCAATTCTAAAAAATGACAAATGAGTTAATCGAGTTATTTTTATTGCTTAATATTGACAAGCTTATTGAATTGTTGTATAATGAGATTAGAAATGAAAGAAAAATATTTTAATTGTCTTATAATGAAAGGAATAATAACCAATGCCATTCCACTATACTACTGATGCTTACTTAATTAAAGAAATTAACGAACAGAACCGATTTACAAAATTTTTGAAGCAAGGTGATACAATTCAATTTATTGGTTATCGAAGACCTTTTGATTTACACTCTGTTAATCAACCAAAAATGCTAATGAAAGCTGTTGTTAATGGAAAACAAACAGAACACGTTATGACAGAGACCAAAGCTATGAATATCTTAACGAAATATACTACTATTACTCATATTCATACTCCAAATTTAGAAACTGTTCTTAATTCTAAAATAGAACTAACTAATATAAAAGATGAGTTTATTCCTATCTCAACTTTTGTAGATAAGATTAAATTTAATAATGTTATTCATCAACAAGTACTAAAAGAAACTAACAAAGATACTATTATTGATGTTGACTGTATATACAACCGATTTAACGACCCCAAATTAATTATTAAAATTCTTTATTCTATTGAAAATCAATTTTATTTGGTTAAGTATAAAATTGATACTGATAAAAATGATAATATTATTTATGCTGAAACAGAAGCTTATGTGATTGTAGAAAAATAAAAGGAGAATAACTATGAAACTAGAAAATATTAACTTTAATGGGGAAACTTATAAATTGCGTGTAACTCGTTATTCAAAGAGTAACTTTGTTGCCATTTTAATGCAAGAACAAGGTTATGATGATGAATATCCGTACCCAAATGTCATTACAACTAATAACTCAGTCATGGAAAAAGATGAAAATGATGATACTGAGTATGTTCAAATTCGAACTGATAATCCTGAGTATGTAAAATTGCTCGTTGAAAATGGATTGATTGAAGAGCGACCAGACTTTATTATGCCTCAAGGCTACATTGGTATTATGTTTTATGCTCCAACTGAAGAATTTGCTAAATATATTAAAGAAAATGTAAAATAGAAAGAATAATATTATGAATCTACAAACAGCTGAAAAAATTATTGATGAATTAACAAAAGGAAAAGAAAAACTACGTGTAAAGAAAGTTAATGATGATTCTATTTTTATTAAATATGGCTCATTAAAATTCTTGTGTGATTTTGAAAAGCAAAAATTACAATTTATCTTTAAGATTGATGTTCCCACAACTTCTCCAACACCAGATAAAGCCAATTCTTTACTTAGCACTTTAAATAGATTTCAAGAGCCTTATGTTCAATTAGGGCATCATGTGACTCATGTTGAATTTATTTACATTCCAAACAATGAAGAAGAAATGAAATCAGTACTTAAAGAAATTATTGAACAATATAACTAGAAAGATTTATTATGAATAAAGAAACAATTGAAAAAATTATTGCTAATCTTGATGAAAAAGGCTACCACATTGAAAGAAAAGAAATTAAAGATAAAACTATCCATGTTGATTATGGCGATTGTATGTTTTATTTTGAGTTTGGAAATGCTGGATTAAATGTTAGAACTGTACTAAGGCTTGATTACAGATTAACATTTGACCAAGAAAATGTAGACTATCTAAATTCTATTACTTCTTATTGGTCAATCTACAAACATTGGATTGAATTTAATTATAAACCAAACACTGAAGAAGAATTAGAAGCTACGCTTTATCAACTCCTTAAAAGCTATAACTAATAGAAAGAAATAAAATGGACGAAAATAAAATTGAAATTATTCTGAACAAACTTGCTGAACATGGCTACAAAACTAGAGCAAAAACAATAGAGCTTGAACACCTGAAAGTTGAATATAATTATTGTAAATTTGTATTTAATTTGCAAAATAATAACTTAGTGATTGAGGGTTTTATTAAGTTTAATAATAGAACAACTTTTTCCAAAGAAGATTCACTCTTTCTAAATTCCATTGCCCCATATTGGTCAATTTACAATAACTGGATTCGCTTTGTTTATGTTCCAAAAGATGAGCAAGAATTAGAAGAAATATTGCTACAATTACTGGAAAATTATAATAGTTAGGGGAATAACTATGAAGAAAGAACAAATTTTAAATGTTATTGAAAAACTTGCTGAATCCGGCTATAAATTTCAATCAGAAGAAAATAAAAATAGTTCTCTAAGAGAGCGTTCTTCTAATGGCCAAATTCTATTAACTTTTAAAGATGGTTTCTTAGACTTATGTGTAGTAAGAATAAGACGCAGACTTGACTATACACAAGAAGAAACTGACTTCCTAAATAAAATAGCTCATTCTCTATTCTATTATCATGAACATTATATAGATTTTGAATATAAACCAAAAGATGAAAAAGAATTAGAAGAAACATTTAAATTCTTAATTGAACATTATAACTAGAAAGGTTAATTTTTATGTACACTCAAACTGTTGCTGAAATTATCAAAAATTCAACTAAAAACAAATCCAACTCTATTTATTATAAAGGTCTTAAATGTTTATGCAATTTTGAAACAAATACTTTAACAATTAAAATTGTTTAATATTGTAAATATAGAAAGGGGTAAAAATGAAACGATTTACACTTGCTGAATATCTAAGTGTATTACACTTAGGAAAACGAAATAAAAATATTTTCTTTAGCTTATATGATAATGGAAACCCTAAAAAAAAGAAAGGAACACCTCTCTTTAAAGGAGCTAAATTCCCCTTTGATAAGGAAATCAATAAAATCATTGCTCAAAATCATAATAGATATATTACTACAATTGATACTAAAAACTTATCTAGTTGTTGGGACGTTTATGAAACAAATACATATGTTAAAATTTATTTATCTAATAAATATAAACATTATAAAGATAAATTAAAAATCTATGAAATTTTTATCAATAACAAGAAATGTTTCACTTCAAGCAATCAATATGAAATTTATGAATGGCTATTAAACAATAAAGAACTTTGGCTAAATCCAAAGGATAAACATAAATTAATTGGCTTAATCCATAGAGCTCAAAATAATGAGTTTGATAATATGTTCATTGATACTATTGTACTAGATAAATATGATAATGTTATCCAAAAAGAAGATTAAAGGTGAAAATATGGATAAAGAACTATTTGAAAAATTTATAACACTAGCTAAAGAAAAAGGATTTGCTCCTAACTTAGACGAAGTTAATTATGAAACTGCTAAACAATTAACTGAACTAAACAAGAATCAAAATTAAAAGAAGAGCTATATAGTATAGCTCTTTTTCTAAGCTTAACCACATTTAATCGTTGACAAGTAGCACAACTTATTCTATAATGTAATTATAAAGGAAATATGAAAAGGAGAACTCTAAACTATGAACGAACCATTACCTGTTGAAATTAAAATCTTTACTGATGAAATGGAAAAACATTTACTTAAATACTTTGAAAATCTATCCAATAATAAAATCGAAGAAGCTAAATTAAATGAAAAGGCTTATAAAGATAGCACTATTGCTATGATTAAATGGCACTACTCACAAAATCCTAACCCAGAAAGACTAAATGAAGTAAAAGAAACTCTTGCTTTAAACATCTACCGACTACAAGAACTTCGAAGCTTGATTGAAAATGAAAAATCAATCCAAGAAACTAAATTGAAATTTGCAGAACTTGGAATTATTTAAATATAAAAAACTATGTAACTATTAATAAAACAAGAAAGAAGCTAATCACTATGACTAAAACTTTTCAATTAATTATCTCACCTCTTCAACTTAATAACCGAAATATTTATAATGCTATTTATGATAATTTAAATAATGCTGATGCAACTGTCTTTGCTTTTATGGATAAATATGAAACAGAATTGAACCATTATTGTGAAGCTTTTAAACACTTCTATAATGAACCTAATATTCATTTCACTGGAATTGTAGGAAACACTAACAATATTACTAACGAACCCACTGAAGAATTTCTGAATGAAATCTTTGATGCACTCAGCAAAACAAAACTACCACTAAATGGCTATGAACTTAATGCTATTTACTTCCCAAGTGTTTAAATAACAAAAACAATTTCCAAAAGAAAGAAGAACTAAATCTTATGATTTCAATTAAAGACATTATTACTAAAAATAAAAATTATACTAATTATCAAAAATTTAAAAAAATTGCTAAATATAATGATGAGCAATCATTAACCCACTTCCTATATTCTAAACAAAATCGTATCTCTACAGCTAATTATCTCTTAAATAAATATGAATATAGATTGCCTCAAGAAATTGCTAACATCTTTAAATGGTTGCGAAAAGATTTCTCTATTGAAATTAATAACTTCTTTGACTTGCTTGATTTAAAGAATTCTCCAATTCATGATTACTATAAATATATTTATATTGTCTATATTCAATTGTTACTTCATGATTTGAAAAATAATAAAGATGCTATTATCAAACCCAACCTAATTAAGGGGAGCTGTAACTCATTTTATACTATTGATGATTCTGAATTTGTTCCTAATTCCTATTATGATGTCCTCAAAACAGAATTATTTTACAAACTTAGCGTTTTTTAGACAAATATAATAATTATTAAAAATCATCTGCTATAACACTAGATGATTTTTCTTTTTAAAATAAATAAAATTTTTTATATAAAAACGTTGACAACCTATATAATTTATTGTATAATGAAATTATAATAAATCAAAAGAAATAAAGAGAAAAAACAATGCAACTAGAAAATATTACTTTCGAAGATTCACAATTTAACTTGCTTCTTAACCGCTACGAAGATACTAATGCTATCGCCATCATGATTCAAGAGATTGATGAAGATTATTGCGAACCAGTTACAGAAAATACTCTACCTGATGAAGATGAACTATTTGAAAATGAAATTGATTCAGAACTTGTAGCTATTCCAGCAGATAACTTCGAATTGGTAAATACTCTTATTGAATATGGATTGATTGAAAAAGGACCAGAAATTGTAAACTTCTTTGAAGGGGTTTATTTCTATAAACCAACTCAAGAATTGCTAAACTATATGGAAGAACTTAAATCAAAATATAACAGTTAAAAACTACTAAGAAAATGGAGAACTAAAATGGGATTAGATATGGCTATCTATAAAACAAAAAAAGTTAATGGCTTCTCTGCTATTGACTATTACTACGCTAATGAAGCTTTTGATTACTATGCTGAAAAAGAGCTAGCTAAAACTAATGGTTGGAAGTTTGACTTCTCTTTGACAATGGATTGGGGCATTCCCAAAACTTTTACTAAAGAAAAAATTAAACCACTACAAAACCTTTACTCAAAACAATCTACTATCTTTGAAACAGTTGCTTCTTGGGATAAAGCTAACCAAATCCATGCTTGGTTTGTTAATAATATTCAAAATGGAGTTGATAATAACTCTTATTACTTCGTAACTGAAGATGATTTGCTAGATTTGAAAGAAATTTGTGAAAAAGTAATTAAACTTAATCCTTACAATCTCGATAAAGATTCATATTTGTTATATTATAGTGCTAATGGACTAATTGAAAAAGGAATTATTACTAAAGAACAATACTCTAAATTAGAACCAGAACTAAATAAAATCTTACCAACTAAAGAAGGCTTCTTCTTCGGCCCTATTGATTATACGCTATCTTACTTCCTTAATGTGAAAGAAACTTTAGAAATGCTAACTAAAACCCTTGATAATGCTAATTTTGAAAATGAAGTTTATCTCTACCACTCATCTTGGTAAACCAATAAATAAAATTAGAAAGGATTTGATTACTACTAACATGAATGAAAAGGATAAGAAAAAAGAAGCTTCAAAATCACTTAAAAATAAAGATGTAAATCTCTCTTGGCTCGTTAACGCTGTTACAGGCCCACCAAAGAAATCACATAAAACTATTTGGATTGTGAAATAAAAAAGAAAGAAAGATTTAATCATGAATGTACCAAAAGAAATTATACTAGCTACACTACAAGAAATCCACACTTCTTTTAATATTACTCCTAATCAACTCAATATTACTAACTATGATGATTATATGATTGTTATTTGGCGAGATGAATATGGCTACAAAGAAAAACTTAAAATCGTCTATGATGAAGATTTTAAACGACCTAATTTAGTTATTTCTAATCAACAATTCTCCTATAACAATAAACTCTATCAATTGTTAGTAATTGAACAACCAACTTACTGAGCTATAGCTATATAGCTCTTTTTCTTTTTGTAAAAAAAATATTAAGTTTTTTTATTTAATCACTTAGAACTAATTCTATTTGATAACAAATTAAAAATTTGTTATAATAGTAACAATAAATAACTACTAAGGCTCAGATATTTGTTAGGAATATTAAAAAATAGAACAAAAGGCAATAAATATGAAAACAAAAATTATATTGACAGTTGGATGTGTTGGCAAAACTTATGTGGATTCAAATTATATAAATATATACGATTTTGATAAGCATACTTTAGACTATAAATATGATAAGACAGGATTCGAGCATCTTTCTAATGAAGAATTTAAAAGTATTCCCGGAAGAAAAATTAAAGAGAATTGGTTTGAATTATATATGACTGACTGGTGTAAAATTATAGACTCTAATAAATATGATGTGGTAACTGGATGGCTACAAGATGATGCTATTGAATACTTATTAAACAAAGGCTATGAATTAGAACTCATTCTTGTTGATGTTAAAAATTATGAAAATGTTTACAAAGAGAGGTCTGTTCAAAGAGGAAATAATCAAAACTATTGGAACAATTTAAAATCTTATTATAACTCTACACTAGAGAAATATAAAGATAGAAAAGATATGAAAATTACAATATTTACGAAGCCTTTTTATTTGAGTGAATATTTATTATTCTCTGGAACAATCTTAAAAAGAACTAACAGATTTGGCCATTCATATATAACAAAAACAAAAGAACTAATAGAAAAAGAATTTAATACTCAAAATGAATATTTACTTCCAATATTTACTTCTTTTTATGCTCAATTAGTTTTAACTTCACTTGCTTCTAATCAAGAAATAACTAAAGAAATGGTTCATGAAGCATGGTCAATAGCTATAGATAATGACAACCCAGATAAAATTCATTCTTCTTTAATTCCTTTTGAATGTTTATCCGACTATATACAAGACTTAGACCAATATTATGTTGACAGATTAACAAAAGTTTTAGATTATTTGAAAGAATTGAAATTAGTAATCAATCACACAAGGAACCTTCATGACAAATAACAAATCATGGTCTAGGAAAAAACTAACTCAAATGCTCTATCATGGCTTCATAGGAACAATAGCAGACAATTCTGTTGAAATCGGTTGGATTCTATGCTTCAGCCTATTAGCTGATAAATCTTTAGTGGAAAGAATAACAATATTATTTGGAATAAATGATGCTTTTTGGGTCTTATTATCTTCCACTTACTATACAGCAAGAACTTCTTTAATTGCTATATTGCCAAAACTAATAGAGGAAAAAGGTGAATATATAGAAAATAAAATTGTTAAGAATCATATATATTTATTTTACTTAATGTTATTGCCTTCTGCTATTGCTTCGTCTATATTCTTACCTAAATTATTGCTGTTGTTAGGAGTATCTTCAACTGATTTCCCTCTTTATATCCCTTATTTTCAATTGTCAATATTGTCAATATTGATTGCTGCTCCATGGTCAATATTTATACCTGCTTATCTTAGAACAAGAGGGAGAAGTAAGGAAGCTGTAATTTTAGACCATTCAATAGCATGGAGCATGATTGCTGGAATATTCATTACAACTCACATTTTTCATCTAGGAGTTAATACAGCACTAATCGTGAATATTATAACAAATGCTATCCCTTTATATTGGTTTTTATTTAATAAACCTATTCCAAACTTTTTTGAAAAAGGCTTTGAATTTGATTTTAAAGAAATTAAACGCTCTTGGAAAATTGTAAAATGGGAATTAGTAAGAAGAATGTCACCAAGAGTATCAGCTATTATTGGAGTTGCTTTAATGATTACTATAAACCCAATTTATGCTGGAGTTAAATATTGGATTAGTAACTTATTTACTTTTGTTGAGGGATGGATTGATGCTATGGCAGGATTATTAAATAGCCATGTTTCTCGAAATGTTGGTCTAAAAATAAAAATTCCACAAAAAGATAATGAATATATTTTTATAAAATCAGCAATCGGTACTATCTTAACTATTATATTTATATATTTTTGCTCTAAATATTTATTATGGTTTCTACCAGAATCTATTTATAATGAAATATTAAATCCTTTAATCTACATTTTTGCATTGTTTGAATACTTAACAAAATTAAGATACTATATGTGGCTATCTATTAGCAGGTCTTATAAAACAGAACTAAATGGAACAGCTCAATTATTCTATGCCCTACCAACGGCATTTTTAACACCTGTATTGTTATGGCTGTTCTTACATAAATTAAACTTAGGAATAGAATATATATTTTTAACAAGTGCTATTGTTGGAATAGTTCAATGGCTGTTAACTGAAATATATTTTAGAAAGAAATTAAATAAGACCGCACCGAACAATCTATTGAACTAATACTAGATAAATCAGATAAATATAACTAAGAAAAATCATCTACTAATACTAGATGATTTTTTATTTGCACTACTATAACTCACTCATCAAGCCATTCTCAAATCAAAAATTATATTACCTTGAGAAAAACAAATCGAAAACTCATAGTAATGCTATTACTTAATATTTGCTCCATTCGTGCTTGCCCCAAAAAACCTAACTTAAAAATAATAATCCTACTATTAAATCTACTCATCACAATTACTCTATTAGTCAACACGAAACTCGAAAGTAAAATGCTAGCAGTAGAGCTTTGCTAATTTCCCAGAACAATACTTATAGTACTACTCAAATTAGTGCTACTATAATCAAAAAAACTATCCTAAAAGTAAAAGGTCATAACGCATAGTAAAAATGCTATCACTCAGGCTTGCTTATTATAATTACTTCATAAAAATAAAAAAGAAAATTGTTAGCTATAGCTAAGCAAAAAAAAGAAAAAACAACTATATATAGCTAAGCAAAAAAAGAAAAAGAACCACCACTCATGGCCCCCCGCTCACCACTCAAGCACCACTCACCCCGACCGCTGCCACCACTACTGCTCTCCCTCTCACGCGCTAACTGGATGTATACTAGTATCCATTAGTAATATTTAATCCTATCAGTCATTTTATTCTCTTATCCCGTCTATCACATTTTATTATTTCTCACCTAGTTTATCTTACGTCACCTTTTTTATATAGTCAACCACATATTATCGACTTCACTATTTTTATAGTCACACCTATTTATGATTACAACTCATATTAATGTTTCGTTTCTATTTTGTATATTAGTTAATTATCATATTAGATTTTATTTTTATATTTTGCATTGTAACACATTACTCATTATTCATTTAGTTAGTGATACCAACCAAGTTGCTATCACTTCAGTACACCGTGCTTTAGCATTTATTGATAGTCATTTCTTCTAATTATACTATCTTAGTTACACGGTGTACCAGCTCTCTCATATACTTGTTTTCATCTATCATAATCAGTGTACCGTTACACTCATTATTCATCATTATTATAAGTAGTGGTATGAGAGAGCTAGAGCGTAGAATGAATTAGTTAATAGTTACTATTGTAACTATTAGCTAATACTAAATTATTAGTTACGGAAGTAACTAATATTTTAGTGCTCATTCTACGCTCGGTCGCTAGCATAGTTAATAGAAATTAGTAATGGAGTTACTAATTACTATTACACCACATAAACTTACTTCGTAAGTTTTGGTGGCTATGCTAGCGAGTCTGCACTGCGTTATTATAGTTTTACTATAATAACTTACGAAGTAAGGCAAGTTTAATGACTAGGCCGAGGTGAGCGACAGTGAGGCGAGTTGGTTAGAAGTTAAGCTTGGCTTATGTAGTGCCCTTTAGGGAGCAGTGCAGGGGTTAAAATACACAATAGTGGTATTTTCTCAAGTGCTGTCCGTGGAAATTTTGCATAAAAGTAAAATAAATTAAACGATATAATACATATAATATATATAACGAAAAATACTGAAATAAAATAGATGATATTATTAAATTAAATATATAAATTTTTCATATATTTCGTGATAACGAGATATAATAATATTAATAAATTGTCAAAATGTAATATAACATACGAGTTAAAGTGTTTTCAAAAAATTTCAAAGGAGCGTTACAATGGTAGACAAAGCAATCAAGTGGGCTTGGGATGATGATGAAGAAGAAGTTGATTTATTGTCAACAGGCGAAGTTCCAAAAGGTTTACAAAAGATAGCCCCCGAAGAAAAGATTGAGGGATTGAGTAATAGTGAGATAAAAGAGCAATTGTTGAGAGGTGACTTAAAATTACCTAAGGAGTTTCGTTCTACATTAGATTTAGATTTAAGCGAGGCTGAAGAAAGTGAGATTAGAGCTAAGCATAGGAAGTATGAAGATTGGGCTTATGAGAGTGAGCGAGAGTATATAGATACAAATGAAAATAATAAGTCAATTCATAGTATTATAGAGAATGACTCAGAAGTTAATGAGTCAGACATAGAGGAAGCAAATAATCTCTTACAGAAACGAATAGACAGATTAAAGTTAAAGCAAGTTACTAATGAAGCGACAGATGAAGTTATTATTAGTAGTAGTGGAATGAGTTTAAGTGATTACTTAAATAAGACTTATTTACGAGGGAACAAAGGTCGCAAACGTAAGAGAGAGTTCAATCGTAGAGAAGAAGATATAGCTCGGTTAGAGAGTAGAAAAAATGACCCATTATATGCTAAAGGAGTAGTTAAGCATTTAGAACAAGTTGAAAGACGAAAATTAGCTAAGGTGAAACAAGCTCAAGCAATACGGAAAGCATATAATAAAGATAGATATACTAAGATGAGTCCAAACGAGAAGCAATTATTGAAGTCATTAGGAATGACAGAGCAAGAGTTAATTAATCAAGTTGGATATAATAGTATATTAGATGAAAAGGATAAAGCAAGGTTATTAAGTGAAGGTTATTTTGGGACTAAGACTATTGATGGTATAGGAGTTAAGCAACGTTATACCACATTAGGTGACATACAGATTTTAGAATTCTTATATAGATTTCAAGTAGCTACTATAAATATATTATCTATTGCTTTAGACAAGGGAAGAAGTGCTATAACAGGTCAATTGAATAAAATGTATAACATGGGATTAGTTGAGAAGCTTCCATTAGAGGGTAATTTATATATTTGGGGTTTAACTAAGTTAGGACAAAGTATAATTACAGATGATGATAGAGCTCCGAAGCGACCAAAAGTTAAGGGTGTAAGTCAATTATTAACAATCAATTATGTAGTAGCATGTTTGTATAGTAATAAGGTAAATGCTTTAAATTTAGAAGATTATCCGTATTACGGTAGAGAATTTCAAGGACAAATGGTTAAGGGGGAAGATATAATTCCAGAGCGATTTTTCAGAAGTTCTTTATATAAGGAATCATTTAATTTGACAGGCAAGTATCATATGAAGTCAAGTGTCAATACACAAGTATTAGATAAGGGGGAAATTTTATGGCGTGAATGGGAATTACATGGAAAGAAAGGTATTTCACCTGAGTTAGTTCCTGGGCAAGAATTTCTTTATCTATTATATAGCTCAGAAGCATTTGACAACAGTTATGTAATACCTGATTTAGTAGTACGTAGGCCCAGGTTGAGTGACGGCACACCTCAAAATATTGCTGTTGAGGTTGAGCGAGCGAGTAAGAGTATTGCTGAATATAGAAAGAAATTAATAGCATATAAGCAAGATAAGAGATTATATAGCAAAGTAGTTTATATAACAAGCAATAAGAGTACAGTAGAGAAGATTATCAAAGCTGCTGACTCAATAGGATTTGAAGATTATGATATAGTACCATTTTTAGATGTAAATGGTAAGAAAGTGAGAGTAGACGACCCTTGGGCGTTATAAAAGGAGAAAAGATGTCATTACCAAAGTTAGATAGTTTATATAATTCTAGTAATAAAAGATTGTTACCAAATAGTATAGAGAATGATTTTCCGCCAAGTCCAAGTGCAAATGAATTTGGTGGTAATAGCATTAATGATTGGGCTAATACAGGTTGGATAGGGATGTTTCATTTAGATATGGTATTAAGTTATGCTATTGAAGATGGAGCATCAGATATACATTTAAATGCAGACAAACCGGTAGCGTTTACTATTTTGGGAAAAATTATTAAGAGGGATGAATTTCCTATACCTGACCATATATTAATGGATGATTTAGTTTCTGGTATCTTAAGTTATCAAGCTCAGGGAGTATTTGTTCGAGATTTAGATTATGATGCTTCATATGTAATAAAAAGAGGTCGATACAAAGGTAGAAGGTTCCGTGTTTCTGTATATAAAAGTTATAATTCTAGTGCTATTGTATTTCGTACTATCACTGATGAAATACCAACACCAGACCAATTAAATATAGAGTCAGAAGTTAAAAATTGGTTTCATCAATCATCAGGTGCTATTTTAGTATGTGGTCCAACAGGTAGTGGTAAAGCATTACATAAAGATACATTGATACCAACACCACACGGAATGAAGACTGTAGGGGAAATCAAAATTGGAGACAAGATTTTTGATAAGGATAAAAATTTAACAGAAGTTTTAGACATTCATCAAGCTTCGAAAAAAGATGTGTTATATAAGATTGGCTTAGATAATGGTGAAGTGTTTAAAGCAAGTGGCCCTCATGAATGGATAGTACACAATAATAAAGGTTTGTTATCATCAATAACAACTGATGAAATATTTAACAAATTTGAATATGAATATTTTATTCCCAAGCTTAATTTTCCAGTAAGATTATATAATAATTACACTGTAGAAGAAAGAAAAGAATTATTATATGGAAAAACTGGAAATTCTGAATTAGAAATTATCAGATTAAAAGAATACACGGACGAAATTATAGCATTAGCAAATAGTTTGGGTTATTATACATATTTTGAAGATGATAAATTAGTAATAAACAAGACTAAGAAGAAACGATTAACAAGAATTAATAAAATAGAAAAAATAAAAGATAATTATAAAGATTATTTCTGTTTTGAAGTTGATAGTGATAATCACACTTATTTAATAGGGAATACATTTACAATTACTCATAACAGCACAACAATGGCTTCAATTTTAAGAGAGATACAATTAACTCAAGAGAAGAAGATTATAACAATAGAAAAGCCAATTGAAGCTATATTTCCAGATGATGGAAAAGCTTTGGTAGTTCAAAGAGCGATTCCAGAGGATTGTGTAGATTTTGAGTTTGGTTTAACTGGAGCAATGCGTCAAAATCCAGATTATATATTAATTGGAGAAGTTCGTAATCAAACAGAAGTGAGTGAGTTTTTGAGAGCAGCTGAAACTGGGCATTTAGCAATGAGTACAATCCATACAGTAAATAATGTAACAACATTAAATCGTATTCGTTCATTATTTAGTGGAGAAGAGCAACGTAGAATTCTAGCAACATTAGGGGATGTTTTACGAGGAATTGTAAATCAACAATTAGTAATGACGAAAGATGGAAAAGGAAGATTTGCTGTAAGAGAGGCTTTAACTATTGATTATAAGATTAGACGATTGATAGCTGAGGATAATTTTCAAGCAATTCGGGACATTCAAGAAGCAAACGGCAAAACAATGGAACAACAATTAGCAAAAGCTGTTTTAGCAGATAAATGTACATATGAAGAAGCAAGAAGCAAAGCACCAGACCAAATTTATTTTGACCATGTTTTTGAAGAATATAGCAAATAAAGGAATGATTTTTCATTCCTTTTTAAGCTGTTTTAAGCTGATTTTTCAAAAGGCCGATACATTTATCGAAATTGTGATTTTACTGTTTTAGCATTGCTTATATGACGATATAACATGGTTAGAAATGATTTTAAACAAATGTTTTTTGGTAATTAATTTTACAAGTCAGTATTAGAAATTTAGTGATATATAAAGAACAAAAAAGAATAATATAATTATAAAGTAAAATAATATTTTTATAGCAAGAGAGCTCCGAGAAGCTCTTTTTATATATTAAAAAAGGAGTAAAAGAGTGTCATTAAAAGATTTAGGAAATGTAACATATTATAATTTGAATAATGAAATCAACAGACCAATTAATGGTTCTATTATGTTAAATAAAGATAAAGAAGCATTAAAAGCATTTTTCAAAGAGAATGTTAAGCCAAATTATTTACGGTTTGATTCATTACAAGACAAATTAGACTATTTATTAGAAAATAACTATATTGAGAAAGGATTTTTAAATAAATACTCATTTGAGTTTGTTATTAAATTATTTAAATTTGTATATAGTAAAGATTTTAGATTTAAATCCTTTATGGCTGCATATAAGTTTTACAGCCAATATGCAATGAAAACAAATGATAATACTAAGTATTTGGAAAGTTTTGAAGATAGAGTTGCATTTAATGCTTTATATTTTGCTAATGGAGATGAAGAGTTAGCATGGAATTTAGCAGATGAATTAATTAACCAACGTTATCAACCTGCAACACCATCATTTTTAAATGCTGGACGAGCTAGACGAGGGGAATTTATTTCATGTTTCTTATTAGATGTAACTGACGACATGAATAGTATTGGAAGAAGTATTAACTCTGCATTGCAATTAAGTAAATTGGGTGGGGGAGTTGGAATTAACTTATCAAATATTCGTGAAGCAGGTGCGAGTATTAAGGGCTATGAAGGGGCTGCTTCAGGTGTAGTACCTATCATGAAAATGTTAGAGGATAGTTTCTCTTATGCTAATCAATTAGGACAAAGACAAGGAGCTGGAGCAGTTTATTTAAGCGTATTCCACCCAGACATTATTGCTTTCCTCTCTACAAAGAAAGAAAATGCTGATGAAAAAATTCGAGTTAAGACTTTGTCATTAGGATTAACAGTACCAGACAAGTTTTATGAATTAGCAAGAAATGATGAAGATATGTATTTATTTAGTCCTTTTGATGTAGAACGTATCTATGGTGTCCCATTTGGTTATATTGATGTAACTAAAGAATATGATAATTTAGTAAATAATGATAACATTAAAAAATACAAGATTAAAGCTAGAGATTTAGAAATGGAAATTTCTAAACTTCAACAAGAATCTGGTTATCCATATGTAGTTAACATTGATACAGCCAATAGAGCAAATGCTGTTGATGGTAAAATCATTATGAGTAATCTATGTTCAGAGATTTTACAAGTACATAAACCAAGTAAAATTTTAAATAATCAAGAGTATGAAGTAATGGGTTCTGACATTAGTTGTAATTTGGGTTCTACTAACGTATTGAATTTAATGGTTTCACCTGATTTTGGTAAATCTGTTAGAACAATGGTTAGAGCATTAACATTTATTACAGATACTTCTGACATTGATGTAGTACCGACTGTAGCAAAAGGTAATAGAGAAAAACATTCAATTGGATTGGGAGCAATGGGATTACATACATTCTTTGCTACTCATCATATGAAATATGGTTCACCAGAATCAGTTGAATTTACTAATTTATATTTTATGTTATTAAATTACTGGACATTAGTAGAGTCTAATAACATTGCTATTGAACGTAACGAAACATTCTATGGTTTTGAAAAATCTAAATATGCAGATGGTTCTTATTTTGATAAGTATATAACTGGGAAATATGTACCACAATCAGATAAGATGAAAGATATGTTTGATGGTATTTATATTCCAAGTGTTGAAGATTGGGAATATTTAAAAGAATCTGTAATGAAATATGGTTTATATAATGAAACTCGTTTAGCAGTTGCTCCAAATGGAAGTATTAGTTATATAAATGATGTATCTGCTTCAATTCATCCAATTATTCAAAGGATTGAAGAAAGACAAGAGAAAAAGACAGGTAAGATTTATTATCCAGCTAGAGATTTAAGTAGTGATACTATTCCATATTATGATTCAGCATATGACATTGACATGAGAAAAGTTATTGATGTTTATGCAGCTGCTACTGAGCATGTAGACCAAGGATTATCATTAACACTATTCATGAGAAGTGAATTACCAGATGGTATGTATGAATGGAAAACAGAGACAAACAAAATGACTACAAGAGATTTAAGTATCTTGCGTAACTATGCGTTCAAGAAAGGTATTAAATCAATTTATTACATTAGAACTTACACTTCTGACAATTCAGAAGTTGGTGCTAATGAGTGTGAGTCTTGTGTTATTTAAGGAGTTGGAAATATGAATACAAATTATAAATATTACAAAGCTATTGATTGGAATGCTATTGAAGATGAAATTGACAAATCAACATGGGAGAAACTGACGGAACAATTTTGGCTTGATACTCGTGTTCCATTATCAAATGACCTAGACGATTGGAGAAAGCTAAGTCCAGCAGAAAAAGATTTGATTGGTAAAGTATTTGGTGGGTTAACCCTTCTTGATACTATGCAGTCAGAAAGTGGAGTAGAAGCAATTAGAAATGATTGCAGAACTCAACATGAAGAAGCAGTCTTGAATAATATTCAATTTATGGAATCAGTTCATGCTAAGTCATATTCTTCTATTTTTTCAACATTAAACACAAAGAAAGAAATTGAAGATATTTTTGAATGGACTAATAATAATGAATATTTACAAAAGAAAGCTAAAATAATCAATGAAGTTTATGAGAGAGGTACAGCACTAGAAAAGAAAGTAGCAAGTGTATTCTTGGAATCATTTTTATTCTATTCAGGTTTCTTTACTCCATTGTATTATTTAGGAAATAATAAAATGGCAAATGTTGCTGAGATTATTAAATTGATTATTCGTGATGAATCAGTTCATGGAACTTACATTGGTTATAAATTCCAATTAGGTTTTAACGAATTATCAGAAGAAGAACAAACAAAACTTAGAGATTGGCTCTATGATTTATTATTTGAATTATATGAAAATGAAGAACAATATACAGAAATGTTGTATGATGAATTAGGATGGACTAATGAAGTAAAAACATTCTTACGATACAATGCTAATAAGGCTTTAATGAATCTTGGGCAAGACCCATTATTCCCAGATAGTTCAGAAGATGTTAATCCAATTGTAATGAATGGAATTTCAACTGGAACTTCTAATCATGATTTCTTTTCACAAGTTGGTAATGGTTATCTATTAGGTCAAGCAGAAGCTATGAAAGATAGTGATTATGACATATAAAAAAAGATGAGTATAATACTCATCTTTTTTAGTCTACTGGATAAGCAACCCAGAAATGGCGCATATTTGTTTCTGGTGTACAGAATTGTACAATAATACCTTCTCTTTGATGAATTTGATTATCTAACAAATCAATCATTCGATAATCAGAACGAACTCCAAGAGGTAACATTTCATCACGGTCAAAACGGTAAGTTCGATGGTTTCCATATTCGTCCCAAACAACAATTTCCTTACCTACTTCAGCATAAGCAGCCATAGGAGCCATAACACCCGGATTATGTCCACCAACCCAAGATGTATAACCATCATTAACATTTAATTCATGAAATCCCTTAGCAATATATCCTTGGTCAATATAATTTTGTGTAGCACGCAATGATGCTTCATTATAAATAGATGAATAAGTAAATTCTCCAATTTGTAGGGCAGTACCATTAAATGTAATAGTGTTTGTATAAGTTTTTACTTCTTCTTTTTTGGGAGCTTGTGTTTTTTGTTCTTTAGTAACTTTATTTACAATTTTCTTTTGCTGAACATATTTCTCAGTAACATTTTGAATGTTTTTAGAGTAATTTGTAGCCCCTCCGAGCATTCCATAAGCAGTAATAGCACCAATCATAAAAGTTTTGATAATAGTTGTGTTCATATATAACTTCACTTTCTTTTTATTTGTTTTACATATCTTATTATTACATAAAATTTTAAAAATGTCAACATCTTTTTTTAAAAAAAATATATATTTTTAAAAAATTTGTTTCTTTTTGTTGTTTAAATGGATTTTTATGGTGAAATAAGCATTAAAAATATGTTGATAATCACTTTTAAGCCATTATTTCTATAATTATGAATTTAAAGTACAAAAAAATGAAAAAAACATGTTTTTTTTTGATTTTTTTCTTTACAACACACATAAAAATTGATAAAATATGTTTACATTAATAAAAAGAAAGTAGGTATATTATGACCAAAAATATCAAACTTGGTTTTACCAAATCGAAAGCTTATGGCTTGTGTGGATTTATTATTCTATCCACTGCATTGCTTACACTATTTACTGCTCCAGTTTCTGCGGATGAAAATAATACAGTTGCTCAACCTAATACTGAAGTGGTTGCAGATAATACTTCTAGTATTAATGAGGATTCGAGCACTTCACCTGTTAAAGAAACAGAGATTCTAAAAGAGGGTGATAATATTATTGTAAAAAACCCACAAGTAGATATGCACTTTGAAGAAGGCGGAAAAGGAAAATATAATAATTTCAAAATTGAATATAAAGATGTAAGATTTCCCGATTCTATGATTATTAATGAGGGTGATAAAGTTGTATTTAATATGCCCAAAGAAATCTCATTTCGTACGGATTTTGATTTTGATGTGAAGAATCCAGCAAATGAAACTATTGGACATGCTCAAGCAAGTATTGAAAAGGGTACCGTAACAACTGTTTTTAACGATTATTTTTCTAAAAATCCTTTAAACAAAGAAATGTCTATGACTTTTGATGCTAAATGGACAGAAAAAGTTAAATCAGGTGAAATTACTCGACCTAATTTTGATGGTACAACAAAGGAAGTAGAAATTGCTAAAGAGGCTGAACTTGACCCAGGTACTGAGAAGTTTGCTAAATGGGGTTATCAAGATTCTAATGATGCTCAAACACTTAATTGGACAATTCGTTTTAATCTAGCGAAAGACAAACTGGAAAACGCAATCTTAAAAGACCGCTGGTCATCTAATCAGGAATTTGTTCAAGATAGTTTAGAAATTCGTACTGTTGAAGATGTAAAAAATTGGACCGGAGACAAAGCAGCACAAGAATATTTAGAAGCATTTCATGTGTTGAATGGCGGTTTTGATTTAAAATTTAAAACACTTCAAAAAATTATGTATGTTAATTACAAAACACGTTTGAAAACTGATGTTAAGAATTCTAATGACCCAGTAAATGCTGTCTGGTTAACTGCTAACAATTCAGATAAATTAGCAGAAAACTATCGAGCAACAATCTCGTTAGTAGGGGGGAAAGGAAAAGCTTCTGGTGAAACTGATGATATTCCTACACCCAACCCAGTAATTCCTCCGTCTGAAACAGATTCAGAAAAGCCAAAAGACACTCCTAAGGTAGAAGAAAAGCCAAAAGATACTCCTAAGGTAGAAGAAAAGCCAAAAGATACTCCTAAAGTGGAAGAAAAGCCAAAGGAAACGCCTAAGGTAGAAGAAAAACCGAAAGAAATTCCTAAAGTGGAAGAAAAGCCAAAAGATACTCCTAAGGTAGAAGAAAAGCCAAAAGAAGCAAACACTAAAGTGTTGCCAAAAACAGGTATGGAAAATACCCCAATGATTGCTTTTCTTGGAGCATTGTGTTTCATGTTTGGAATCAAACTAAAGCGAACAAAAGAATAAATAAAAAAGGCATAGAAATTCTATGTCTTTTTTATTTTCCTTAACTAAAGAAAATATTCTAAGAATGAAAAACAACTCTTGATAAATTGTACAAGAGTTGTTTTTTTATTCTGTTTAAACCTTTTTTGTGACGATATAACACACATCAAAATCAGTTATAGAGATGTGAAATTAGTAGTAAAAAGGATACAATAAAGAATAAAGAGAAAGTCAGTATTCTTAATTTAATAGTTATTTTTGGAGTATGAGTCTCCCCATTGAAAGCATTTCCTAAAGTTTCTTGTTTTGGTGTTTGTAAGAAGATAAGCAAGGAAATGAACAACATAATAATTAAAGTTATGACAGTCATATTATTTCACTCCTTTGAATATGGGTTGATAATTATTTTTAGAGGTTAGTCCAGCAATTTGATGGCAAATATCTTGGATTACTCCAACTAAGATAAGAATATTAATACCTGTTAAGGATAATCCTAATTTTATAGGGGAGATAATTTCTAATAGTAGAGAAGTGATAGCAATAATAGTCAATATTGGAGCGCCGATGTTTGTAATTCCAATAATTTTATTATTAATGTATTTCTCAACATTCTCATTAGTAACACCCTTAATATACATTGAGCTTTCTCTTAAATTCTTAGTAAGTTCTTCCCCATCAATCTGTACTAAATTATAAAGATAAGAGAATATAAAGATAAGAATTGAATAGAATAAGATTCCGCTCCATGTAGAGTAGTCAGTAAAAGTCCATATCTGATTAGTTAATTGTCCAATAGAACCGATTATAGCAAGCAAGCTTGATGCGAAGATAATTGGCATTACAGAACTTGCAAGAAGTTTGATTGGGAGATAATGTGCTTTAATATTAACACTATAGTTTTTGGATTGTAGTGGGAAAATATATTCTTTTTTGTTTGCATAATATGAGATTATGATAATAATAAGATAAGCACCAACAGCTAATGCAACCGATTGTATATATGGTGTGAAATTATTAATGTAATATTTTTTCATTTCATATATATTATAAAATTGCCCTGGTAATGAAGTTAATATACCAAATGCGATAATGTTTGATTGTCCACTTCCAATACCCATTTCGTCAATCAAACTTCCTATATAAGATACAAATAGGCCCCCACTTGCCAACACAAAGGAAAGCATAATTTTAGTATTATTATCTGCTGTTATAGAAACTCCTATAGTATGACTAATTGTTGGAGAATAAAGAATTCCCATAGCAGTAAGTATTCCAAAAAGGAACGTAAATAATCTTGTATGTTGAGCGAGTTTCATTTGTCCTGCTACACCTTGAGTAGACATTTTTTTATAATAAGGAACCAACCCCTTAGAAAACAATTGAATTAATATGGAAGCAGTCACATAAGGAGAAGCACCCAAAGCTAATAATCCTAATCTACTTAGAGAGCCCCCAGATGAAAGGTTCATTAAATTTGCTATTGTAGATTGGTTGTTTGTATAATCAATTTTTATCCCAGGTAAAGTAATAAATGTACCGAATTCAAATATAGACAACATTAACAGAGTGAATAAAACTCTATTCCTTACTTGCTTAGTTTTTATCCATTTCATTTAATTTTACCTCTCTTTTGGAAATTGTTTTCAGTTTTAGCAGCATAAACATTTTTTGTTTTAAGGCTTGTATATTCTTTAAGGTCAAGAATTGCTTCAACAGAAAGTTGGTAAACTTGATTCTTAAACTTTTCATACAAAATATTTGCTTCATTCTGATAGGTGATAATTGGATTTTTACCATTTTGACTTCTCCAACCAATACCTGATTTCAGAGCTTCTAATTTATCAATATGGTCAACCCAAGCCTTATCTAAAGAATATAATAATATTTCCTTAGCAAGTTTTCTCTTGGCATTGTCGTCTTCAGTTAGAGTATTGAAATTGTTGATAGCATCTTCATTATTCTGTAAAGCTTCATACATCAAATCTATGACAAGTCTATCTTCATCATGAAAAGATTTTAATATAGCATTTCTAGTAGCATAAAATATGTTTCTTTGTTCTCTTACAACATCATCAAATTTTAAAGCGTTTCTACGAGCTGAATAACTATTACTTTCCAATTCTTCTTGTATTGCTCTGAAAGCTTTTATAAATGAATTAGGTAAAGGATTTGTTAGTTTAAGTCTTTTGATAAAATCAATATTAACTCTTTTAAAAATAGAATCTTCAAGAGATATAATCGTTTCTGTATATCCAGCTGCTCCTTGTCTTGATGTTCTACCTTTCAATTGATTATCAATTCTACTACTTTCATTTAATTCAGTTAAAATAACAACTAATTCAGTATCTTCATCTACTTTGATGTCAGTACCTCGTCCAGCCATATTAGTAGCAATTGTAATAGCATTTTTAGCACCAGCTTTAGAAATAATTTTTGCTTCTGCTTCATTTTGTTTTGCATTTAAGACTTTATGTTTCAATTTGAGTTTATTCAATTTTTCAGATAGCAATTCACTATCTTCAACTGATACAGTTCCAACAAGTATAGGTCTGTGTTTCTTGTTGTGATGAACTATTCTTTTTACAACAAAATCCCATTTTTCTTCTGCTGTTGTAAAAGCAATTACTTCTTTATCTTTTCTATTCAAGGGTTTATTTGGCTTAATAGGAATTACTTTTAATCCATAAACTTCTTGAAATTCGTTTTGTTCTTCTATAGCAGTACCAGACATACCAGAAATTTTATTATATAATCTAAAGTAGTTCTGTAATGTGATAGTAGCAATAGTTTTATTCTCTTCTTTTATTGCAACACCTTTTCTTAAATGTTTAGCTTCTAAAGCTTGATGCAAACCATTAGAGAATCTTCTACCGGGTTGCATACGGCCTGTAAATGAATCAATGATACAAACCTCTTTTTTCTTCCCTTTTGTGATGGCATAATCAACATTTTCTTGATAAATAAAATTAGCAAGGAGAGCTTCGTTAATAAGGTGCATATAACCTATATTATTTTCATCATAAATGTTTTTTATATTATAAGCTTTATTTACTTTCTCTGCACCTTCATTAGTAAGGCTTACAGAGCGAGTCTTGTAATCAATTTTTAAATCAGTCTTTGGAGATAATGAAGTAACAATATTGTGAGCTTGCATAATTGGAGCAATAGGGCTCTTGGAATCTTGCCCTATAATTAATGGAGTTCTTGCTTCATCAATCAATACTAAATCAACTTCATCAATCAATGTAGAATTAAATCCATGTTGATTAACTCTATATGATAGATTTGGTACCATATTATCTTTTAGATAATCAAATCCTAGTTCATTTGCAGTAGAATACATAATGTCACAATTATAAGCTTCTCTCTTTTGAGTAACTCCCATTTCATTTAAATTAAGACCAACACTGAAACCCAAACATTTGTAGAGAGGTTCTAACTCTTCTTTATCTCTCTTAGCCAAATATTCATTAACTGTAACTACGTGAGTAGGTGCTATTGTTGCATTTAATATTGTAGGCAAAGCACTTGTATAAGTTTTTCCCTCACCAGTTCTCATTTCTGCAATGTTACCTTCATACAAAGCTATAGCACCGTGCAACTGCACTTCATGGAGGCTTATTTTGTAAATTTTTTTAAAAAGCACATATACAATAGCATACACATTTTTTAAATTATTATTAGCTTCTTCTTCGGATTGTTTTTTATATTTTTGAAATTCTTTAGATAATTCATCAATAGATAAATTTTCCAATTCCTTAGCAATAGATTTGATTTGTTCAGTAGTTTTTATTAATTTTTTAGTATAATGTTCGGTTTCTTTATGGTTTATCCATTTAGTAAATCTGTTCAAAATCTTGCTCCTTTTCTTGTTTTTCATTTTATTCGGATATTTATATTATTCTTAAATATTTTTAGAATATCATGTAAAAATAGGAATAATAATAAAGAATATACCAAAAAAGGAAAGAGGAAATATGTCTATTTATAAAGAACTTCAAAAGAAACACCCAGAAGTAACAGGTAAATTAATTGTTACAAAAAATAAGGATAATAAAGTTATCGTTTCAGGTTCACTTAATGCTGATAATGTTAATGTATTAAAAGATGATTTGATTAGTATTCTATTAAAACAATATAAACAAATTGTATCTATTGCTGGAGTTAATTTTAATGAGGGTTTTACTGTTGTAGAAGATGAAGCTGTTACAACAAATCATCAAGATAAAAATACAGCAGGAGCAGTAAATATTCTATATAATGGAATGTTACCTGTTTCAGCAATCAAGAAAGATGAAAAATTCAAATTATTTACGCAAATTAACTTTGACAAAATGGATAATGCAGTAATTGAGTTACGTTTTATTGCCCCACTCATTTTGGATTCTGATTTGAATATTATTGATGGAAATATGCGTTATGATTTAGCAGTAAATAATAACATTCAAGAAGTCCCAGTAATTATTATTGATGATAATGGTATTAAAGCAGATATGCTAAGACTCATTTTAAATCGTTCGTCAGAATTCCAACGGTGGAATTATGATGCTGTTTCACCATTTGTAGATTCGATTCCAGTTGCTCAACCAATCTTGGAACCACTAGGCTTTTTTGGCGAAAAATTATTGCCTGAAAGTTACTTCTCTAATACAATGTTCGAATACAAAATTGATGTATTTAACAATCAACAAGGTAAATATACTCAAGATACAACTATTGCAGATTGGGCAGAATTTAGAAGAGGGGAAATTCAAGCAAATCAAGAAGCAATTAAGAAACAAAAAGAAAAGAAAAAGAAACAAAAAATGCGTACTCGTAATGCTAAATCATTATTTGATATGCTTCAACCAACTGAAAAAGATTTTGTAGAAACTTATAATATGAACGAAGAAGCACAAAAACAAATTGATGAAATCCGTGAAGTTGCAAGCAAAATTACTGAATCATATGATAAAGAGCGAAAAGCAATTATCGAAGAAAAAGGATTGAATTGGCAGAATAAAATCACTCAATCTAAAACAAAAGCTGCTAATAAACGTGAAGAATTTATCAATTATGTAAATTCATTGAATATTGAACAAGAGCTGAAAAATGAAATCTTTAGTAATATGGATACATTCGATACTGAAAGAGAATTAAAAGCATATGTAAAAGGACTATTAGAAAGTGATGAATAAAAAATATTTAATTACTGGAGTTAATGGCTATATAGCTTCATTTATGGTAAAATATATTAAGGACTTAAATCCTAATTCAGAAATTTATGGCTTAGTTCGTAAGGGTAGTTTATTAAAAGAAGAATTAAAGGGTTTTGTAGAAGATTTAGTATATTATGACAAAGAAAAATACTTATATATAGATAACAATGATAATGAATTAGATTTTTCAAAATTTGATTATGTAATTCATTTAGCAACTAATTTCAAAGGTGATAATTCAACTGAATCAATTGTGCAATTATTAGAAGACAACTTACTTTCTACAATTGCTTTATATAAACAAATTGAAAAATCAGATAATCAACCACATCTTTTAGTTGCATCAAGTTGGTCTGCATATAAGAATTATGGAGAATTTGCACCTGCTAATCCTTATTCAGCAACAAAATATTATGCTGAAGACAGTTCTAAAATGTTTAATTTGGAAAGATTAACATTTTTGAGAATTTCAGATACTTATGGGTTGAATGATACTAGGCCTAAGCTTCACAATCTATTAACTAGAAAAGAAAATCCTATTAAAGCACTCAATTCCCCTGCTGAGCAAAAAATCAATATGACACATATTGAAGATGTCACTAGAGCATTTTTGTATTCTATTGAGACTGAATATTTTGATGTAGCAGATTTGTATTATAAAGAAAATGAAGTCACTTTAGAAGAATTAGTCAAATTACTTAAATTAGAAGATGTCATGTTTGGAGATAAAGAAATTGCAGAATTACCAAACCAAACTAAAGCTATTCCAAACTTCAAATTGAAACATAATATAAAAGACATTTATAAAGATTTAAAGAGGGGTGAGTAAATGGAAAAAGGTTACAAAAAAATTTCGGATGATTTAATTCTAACTCCACAAAATAAGATTTTATATAATGACGGTATTGAAGAGTTTACTGATGAACAGATTGCTGAATTAAATCAAAAAGAAGTAGATGAAAATAACAAAGCTTTAGAAAAAGTTTTAGAAGCTGGTTATGTTAAATTTCCAGTATTCTTTAGAGACCCTTATGATAATCTAATTGAATCTGCTTATTATCTTCCACCCACATTTGAGCCATCATGTAAAGAGGGCTTTGTGGATAAACACAAAATGAATTTTAATATTTATATCCCATCTTATGGTCGTGCTGGAACTGCATATACAGTAAAGATGTTAGAAGATTTTAATGTTGAAAATTATTACTTAGCTATTGATGCTACTCAATTTGAAACTTATTCCCAACATTATGATTCTAAGCATATTATTATTAGAGATACTTCATTTAGAGGTGTTGATAAATTAGATATGCTAACTTCTAAAAAATCACCAAATACTTATCATGGAACTGCTGGTTTATATAATTCACTTTTATATTTCAGCAGAAGTTTGGGAGAAACTCATTATTGGACTATTGATGATGATATGATTGGCTTAGCAATGAAAGCTTATAAAGGCGAAACAGAATTTAAAGATGGAATGACTTATAATAAAGATGATTTTTATCGTTGTAGTCATATCCTAGAAAGATATGGGTTCTCCTTTACAAAATTCATGAAAAGTTTAGAAGATTTAATGTTAAAAGCAAGAAATCCTGGCTTTTTAGGATTAGAGAAATTTGGTTTAGTATTTAACCTTCCAGTCTCTTGGCGCCTAGGGACTCGCTTGTATTCATTCTATTTAACTAACAATAAAAATCAAATCAATCATTATGGGCAACATAATAATGATGTAATCACAAGTTTAGGAATGAGTAAAGCTGGATATGTAAATATGCTCTTTGAGGGTATTTATTACAATTCTGGTCCAACTCAAGCTGGTGGTGGATTAACTGAAACATACAAGAAGTTTGGAACATTAGATAAGGGAAAAGTATTAGTAAATGCTATGCCTGATTGTTCTAAGATTTCATACAAATATAATCGTATTCATCATACAGTAAACTATAATAAATACAATCAACAAAGACTTGTAGGGGCTGCTAAAACAGAATAAATAGACAAAAAATAACCATGATATAATCATGGTTATTTTTCTTTATAAAACGCAGTTTTTAAGCAGTGAGTTAATTCATTATAAATGTATCAAAATTCATATCAAACTGCAACAGGCTGTCAGCTACAGCGAATAGTGACGATTAGAAATCACCTAATGGTTGGTCAGGTAATAATTGAGAAACAATCATCTTGAATGAATTTTTAATACCTTCATTATAGATAATTTCATTTAATGAATGATGGTTTGCTTTAGTAGTGATGAATTGCGGCATATTTGGAATAAATCCTAAAATTTTAATTCCATGAGAAGCTCTTTCAATTTCCTTTAAGCCAATTCCAGTGTTAGGGATGAATTTATTGATAATGATACCAACTTTATCTTCATCAATAGTTTTCTCTCTTAATGGAGAGTAAACAAATTCTTTAATCCATCGGCCCATACCTTGAAGAGATGAAATACCCATATCACTTACAAGAACAATCTTATCTGACATTGGATAAGCAACTTCAGAAAATAGAGGGTCTAAATAATTAACAGATGTATCTAAGATTACATAATCATACATAGTTTTAAGTACTTTAATTACTTCTAAGTAAAATGCTGGGCTGATTGCTTCTGCATTTTTAGGAGTCTTTGGAGCGAATAAAAAATCTGTATTAGATTTAGGATTATGAAAGATTCCCTCTTTAATGTGTTCTTCTGTTAGTTTTTCTGAATTGTCTTTTCTGGCAATATATACATTAACAATATTAGGACTTGTTGCATTATTTAAATAACCCAATTGTCCATCTTTGACATCTAAATCAACAGTAATTATTTTAGGTGGGCTATCAATTAATCCTTGTTCAAAAGCTTTTTGACCAGCTTCACTCAAGAAGGCCCCAATTCCTGTACTATCTGTTGATTTACCAGAACCACCTTTAGATGAAGTTACTGTGATAACTTTCCCAGCACCTGTTGATTCATAATTCAGAGTTTCTTCATCTGTATCTTCTTCAAATCCCTCAATTTCACCCATACCATTATCAGTATCAAGTAGTTTTCTGACAGCATCTTTTGTCTCAGTTGGAACTAGTGGCGAATCTACATATTTAGAAATAGAATCATACAATTCATCAAGAATTAAATCTCCATATTCCACAAAATAAAATGGAGTATTAGCATTGTATGAATCATCATCTTTTGCTAATTCAAATTGTTTATTTTTAATTGCTGTTCTAATTTTATTTTCTTCAGTAGCTCTATCTTGAGCAGGTATTAAAACATTAATTACAGAATAAGGTGCTAAGAATGCAGCTATTTCTGAAAATAAATCTGGGTTATTATTGAAAAGACGAGAAAAAAGAATTACAACAGAAGTGTCTTTTGATATAGCTCCATTATCGTTATCTAATTCTCTCTCTAAAGCTTCAACATTTTCAAGTGGAATTTGAAAATCCCAATTCGGTTCCATATCCACAAAAGCTCTATAAACGACTTCTGGTCCTACAAAAGCTATTTTATGTTGCATAATTTTCTCCTTTAAAATCTTTATTTTTC
>ERZ773056.78-NODE-78-length-46324-cov-12.554907_pt1 | contig 46324 bp, 42 predicted proteins | sample MGYA00580857_ERZ773056 | MGnify/ENA primary metagenome ERZ773056 (study PRJEB29015, sample SAMEA2737996) | human oral metagenome | biome: human oral; feature: human-associated habitat; material: dental | place: China | collected 2114 ... | reverse complement strand
ACTCACAATCCACTAATTTAATTGGTAATGAAGTATTACTTGTGAGTTTTTGTTTTTCACGTTTTAATTCTAATTGTTCTTTTCTTGATTGACGAGCTTTAGCAGCTGCAATAACTTTTTCACCAATACGTTTTACTACATCAACATTTTTCTTATCTTCTACAAAATCTTTGATTGATTCATATAGAGCTTGTTTAATGGCACGTTTTACTACACGACCACCTAATTCTTCTTTAATTTGTGAAGTATATTGTGGTTCAGAAATATATAGAGAAAGTACAGCAGTTAAGCCTTCTTTATAATCATCAATCGTAGGTACTGGGTCTTTAGCAGTTAACATACCTTTCATAGAAGAAAGTTTTTCATTGAAGGCTGCAGTAATTGCTTCTTCAAATGCTTCAACATGAACCCCACCTAAACGAGTTCTAATTGTATTTACATATGAATCAATAGAATATTCATAGTCATTATCATAACCGAATGCTAATTCAATGTCAGCTGTTCTTTCTACATCTTTTGAAACCATCTTTTTAGTTTTAGGGTCTTGAGTTGCTACGTTCTTTTCAATGTAGCTCCCTTTGGTTTCAAATTTATAGATAGGGGTAATTGGAGTTCCTTTTTGGTTGTATTCCACTAATTGAGGTATACCATCTTCAAAATGGAAAACTTCATGCTGATAAGAACCATCTTCCATAACTCTATGTTCATTTACAATTTCAATAGTAACACCAGGTAATAAGAAGGCTACACCTTTCATACGGAGAATTAAATCATCCACATCAACTGGATAAGGTGATGAAAAGACTTCATTATTTAACCAAGATTTTACTGTTGTTCCTTGAGCAAATAATTTCTTTTCTTCAGCAGGTCTATTGTCTTTTTCTTCTTTAATATAAGTTAAGTCTTTAAGTTCAGTAAATTTTGCATCTACACCATCACCCTCGAAGTAACCTGGGTCACCATCTTTAAATGATAGAGTATATTTCTTTTTATTTTTATAAACAGTAATGTCAACACGTTTACTTAACATTGTAGAAGCAGCAGCTCCCAGCCCGTTAGTAGAAGTTGTTTTACTATCATCATCTGATTTACCTAATTGCTCACCAGATTGTAATGTTCCTAATGTAATGATAAATCCACTAACTTCTTCTCCGTGAGCATTTTTAGTAGTGTCGGTTGGAAGTCCACGACCATTATCTTGAACAGAGATTGCTCCATCTTTATAGAAATGGATTCTCATACGGTCACCGAATTTACGGATTAGTTCCCCAACAGAATTATCTAAATATTCACGAATAGCTACGGATTTCTGACTTGAGAACGGATAACTTTCATCCCCTAACTCTTGTGAGAATGTTAAGTTAATTCTCTTAATCAAGTGATTACGAGGAGATAAAGCAGTAATATGTTTAGCTGAATAAGTTTCTTTGTTAGCCATTGTTACCTCTATTTTCTATATTTATTACTTTTCTAAAATTAATTAAATCAGAAGAAGATTTCAATTTATAATTTTTTAATAATATAGATAAATAATCTTCTAAGAAATATCTGATTTTTTCTGAATAGTTTTTATATCGTAATATTCTATCTAAAGATTTGATTACAGTTGTATAATTAACAGAAATATAATCTTCATCTGAAGCTTTTTCATTATTCATAGTAAGATAAATTAATATTAATTTATAATTAGGAGCTTTATCTTGAAAATAATGTTTATATTTATTTAATTGATTTTTTCTTTCTTTTGCCTGTATTTTATTCTCTATAACAATAATAGTTTTTTGCTTGTGAGAAATAAGAACTAAATCAACAAACCCATTAGGAATAGAGTATTCCCTTTTAACAATATAACTTTTATCTAAAATTATATTGAAATCTATATTAGAAGCAGTTTCAACTTCATAAATAAATTCTTTTAAGAAAATATTTTTTAAATTATGAGTTTCTTCATTATTAAATAAATAAGCTAATACATCTGAATGTTTAATCTCTAAATTAGAAATATTCAATACTTCAAAAATATTAAAATTCTTCATAATTATATTATTCCAAAAACTAAAAAAGACCCAATTAAGGGTCATTTTTAATGATTACGGATTGTAACGTGACAATACTTTCATCATATATTCAGTAGCTGAAGTAGTTTCATTTGTCATAACATCTTCTAATACAGATTTAGAGAAACCTGAAACAAGTTTCACGTTGTCATACTTAGAAGTTGGGAAAGTAACTTTTGATTGGTTTACATTCCAATAGACAATTTCAGGCCATTTCAAATCTGAATTAATGAATTTTTCTTTCCATGAATCCATAACTGATTCTGAGCAATTTCTTACTCCAGCATCGAATTGCATATCTGAAATGATTAAGATTGTATCAAGCTGTTCTTCAACAGGCAATCCTAATGATGAATCATAGATTAATTTCATAGTAGCAGACATATTAGTATTGGCAATTTCATTGTATTCATGCAAAAGCTCAACTTTATCTTTCAAAGTTTTAACTTTAGACAAGTCTACTAATTTAGGTTTATTACTAAATGTAATGAAACGATTTTTAAACTTGCCAGTAAGTCGTTCTGCTGTATAAATAGCCATAGAATCGGCAATTTCAATTGGATTAGCATCGCCATAACCACCATACATACTTCCACTACCGTCACGAACTACGATAATGTTACCATCAAATTTGTCTTGTGGATACGCACTCCAAAGAGCTTCAGCCAATTGACGGTCTGAATTCAATTTTCGGATAATTTCGTATGGGTAAAGTTGAGCAACTTTCTTAGCCACAACCGATGGATTGTCAGAAATTTGATTTTTAAACTCATTATAACGAGCTTCATCATTACGAATGAATGCTTGTGTATATTTCATCATAGCACGGCTAGGAATCTTAGAGTAATCAAAAGTATAATCACGTTTTGTCAATTTAGTTTCAATAATATTGATTTTAGAACGTAATTGAGACAATGCTTTACGGTATTCTCGTTCTGGCATTTTTAATCGAGCTGCCCAGAATAATCCTAATTGGCGAGTTTTTAAGACTTTTGTATTTGCTGAAGGCATCCATTTACCAAGCAATGTAATATTTCCAGATTCTACATTAGACAAATCTTCTTTAAATACAGTTGAAATAAACTCAACAAGGAATGATTGAGCTTCATTTGGTAAAGAATAAGCAATTTTAGTCAAATCGTCATAACGACCATACATAGCTGTTAGAACTACTAATCGTTTGAAATCTTCAACGTTTGTTTTTGCTAGATAAACTAAAATTTGGCGATAACCTTCACGACGGCCTAACCCACCACGAATGTCACGATAGTAGAGTGCATTTTTAAGAGCCGTTTCAGAATCTTCTCGGTATGCTTTAGTAAATAAATTCATAAATTCGTGAGGAACATTATTTTTATTTACTGGAATAGAACCGGCACTACCAAAAAAGTCCAAATTAGCATTTAAAGTAGTACTGTATGCTACATCACCATTTGTTGTAACAGTTTTTCTATTTTGATTGATTAGATTGTCCATAAAAGTCATTTTTAGTCACCTTTTTAACCTTTTATTTTTTATTGTTGATAAGATGGTATCATAATATCATTTAAAAGTCAATGATTATTTTAAATTTTTTTTCAAATGAGCTATTGTTTGGATTTTTTTAATGACATTTTCATTATAAACACCTTCAAGCTGGCCACACTTATCAATATTTTCTTGACAAGTGGAAATAAGGCTTTCAATAAATAACAAAATAGATTTCTTTTTGTTAGATACTTTTTTAGCAAGCTGGCCATAAGAACTCCATTCACACATAATTCTATAATAATCCTCATTATTCATAGCATTTGGCAACACTTCGTCATAGAAATTATTAATTGTAGAGGCGAGTTCTTCTCTTTGCTTTAATAGCCTATCATGCTCATTTTTATATTTTTTTTCTGTCTCAATCCACATTTTATCTAATCTATTTTTAATGTCTAATCTTTCTGAATTAGAAATAAATTGATTAAACATTTTTAATACTGAAAAGTTATTTTCTTCTTCAAAACGTTTGATAACTTCTAATGCAGTTTCTTTAGTAGAACTTGACCACTCACTATAATTATCAACAATTTTATTTTGAATAAAGTATTTTAGATTATTAAGGCTTCTATTTTCTAATTGTGGAACAAGTGCTTTGCTACTTTCAACAGTTTCATCTTCAAAACCATATCTTAAGTCTTTATAATTATTTTTATATTTATCTAATTCTAATTTAGTTTCATTTAAGATTTCATTAGCATCTAAGATTGGATGATTCAAAAAAGTATATTTTTTTTCAATTTCATTAGAGACTTCATTTGAGATAGCTTTCTGTCTATCTTTATTTAATAATCCCATTGTACTCTCACTTTTAACTTTTTGTTCAGCAATAGATTTTTTCTTTATGTTGAATAAGTCTTTTCCATAGCCATTTGAGTCAGTAACTTCTGTTTCTTCAATAGTTTCTGTTTCAAGTTTTAATTCCTCATATAATGCTAAGGCATAATTCATATTCTTAACAATATTAACAATTTTGAATAATGCTTCATTTGTTTCATAACCCAATTTAATAGTAAATATTTCAAAGAGAGCATTAAATAAATTAAAATCATGACTTTCTAACGTTTCTGCTAAATCAAAATGGAGACTTGCTAATACATCAAATAAAGTAGAGTCAGATTCTTTAGCATATTCATATTGTTTAGGTAATTCTTTATCATTAAATACTGTTTCTTTTAAAAGACCAACAAGTGCAAAAGCTTTAAACAATTTATAATATTTGTTTTCACCATCGATAGCTTTTATTTCATCTAAAGTAAAACTTCTACTATCACCATATTTAATATTTAATGTTGTTGCATCTTCTTCGGGAAAATCTATGTCATTTACTAATTTAGGATTAGTTGAAATTACACCAGTTGAAAATTCATAATTTTCTTTATTAGGGTAACTTTCCATTTCATCAAGTAAGTTATCTATAACATTTGTGAATTTTTCATTTAAGTCATATTGAATTAATTCTGATTTTAGAGCAAGATTATCTGTTAATTCTTTTCTTAATGAGTCAATAACATAGTTATCATCTTCTTTTTGAGCAAGCAACTCTTCTGATTTAAGAATATTTTCATCTAAAGTCATAGTTTCTTTCTTAGCTCTAAATTTTTCTAATTCTTTAATAGCTTCTTCTACTGAATCTGTTTCGTATTCAACTTCTTCTGTATTATAGAAATCTTCTTCTGAAATTTCAGCAAATGGTTCTTCACTTGTTTGTTGGAAAGCAATTGCTGATTCAGTGATAATCTCTTCAGGTGTCATATTATAGAATTTAAAATCTTTTAATTCATCATCAAAATTATAAGAGCCTTCTAAAGATTCTAAATCTCTATTTTTCATTAGCTCTAACCGTTTGTATAGAGCATATTTGTCAAAGAATTCTTTATCTCTGGCTCTAACTTTGAATTTCATAACATTCTTATATAAAATGTTATCTTTATTGTCTAATCTGAACTCAACATTTGGGAAACATAATCCTAAAGCTTGAATCATTTTATCTAAATAATGAGTTTTATATTTTTTATAAGTTAAGCCACTTAATTTCTTATCGCCATAAATAGACTCAATAAAATTAGCATTATTCACAAAAAAGAATTTTTCTGAACCAGTATAGTCTGTCCATTGACTAAAAAGAATAAACGCTCTCTTATAAGTGACAGATTTTAAATCTCTTAATGGTGCTAATCTTACTTTAATATATTGAGAGTCTTGAAAACGTAGGTATTCTCTTGCAGCTTCTTCATTAACTCTAACTTTAAGATAGCTTTCCTTTAATGGACGATTCCATACTATTTCAAGCTCATCAAATAGAGTAACTTTATCCCCTGTTACAGCATTGTAAAGATTATTTTTTAATTTATTTATCATATTATTTACATTAATTCGATTTTCTTTTAGAATTTTTATATCCTTACAATAAGCTCTATCCAAAAGACTTTGAATCAATATATCTCTTCCATCTTTATAATCATCTTCATCAATGTCATTAAAGAATGAAATCAAAGAATAATAAAGCATAGCTTCTTCATTTGTAAAATAAGAATTTAATAAATTTGAAAATTTAATTCCAACTAATAATGTGTCATTCAAAGCAATTTCTTCTAAATTATTTGATTTATTCATACATTCTGTAAAAGTGTGTCCCACCATAACAAGGGCTCTCCTTTGGCTTTTTTTATTATTTTTATTATTCGTTTTATTAATTAAAAAGTCTTGACTTTTTAAAAATTTTTGTTTATTATATAGTATACACATGCTTATTACCCACCATAAAACACATTTCCCTTGCGTGTGTAAATGCCCTTGATTTTATCTAGGGCATTTTTTATTTCACTAAAAAACCCTAAAAATACTAATAAAACAACCAAAAATACTCATAAAAAGGGGTAAAATACTCACAAAATGACCAAAAATACTCATAAAGGAGGGTAAAATACTGTTTTTTATCATAGTGCTGTTTCATGAATTCTCAAAACAGTTGAGCAACAACAGTTAAAGAGTTTTATGAAACAGCACTTTTTCAGCTAATAACTATAAATAACTACTAAATAACAAAATAAATAACTTAATAAATAACCTGTTCGTTGGCAACAAGCCTATCGTCTTGTATAACCAACTTCACAGAAATATAATCTATAAAGTGATTATTAAAGCGGTTGTTGTTTTAGAAACTATATTATATACTATTTATATTATAGCATGATATAAAAACTAAAAAATAAATAGAGGTTAAACTATGACTAAATACCATATTAATAAGAATGGTGTTCCAAGTGAGTGTTCTGCTAAAATTGGTAATTGTCCATTTGCTTCAGCAGATGAACATTTAGATGATTTTGAATCAGCTCAATATATGTCAGATTTTAAAATGCAAGTAGAATCAGATTTATATAAAGCTATGGAATACCATCCATATGAATATTTAAGTAATAAAGAATTACGAATATATAGAAAAATTGTTTTAGACGAATTAAATAAGAAACATAGTAGCATAGAAGAAAATCAAACACCTATTAAAGATGCTTTGACAAAAGAACAATTACAAGATTTATATAATAAAGCTAGAAATGAAATATTATTAGAAAATAAAGATTATATAGATAGTATTAATCATGCTAGAGCGACTTTTGATTTCAGACCTTGGAAAAACAATGTGCCTAAAGGTTTGATAGAGAATGTTACTAACAATAAAATTGCTAAATTATTTTGTGATGAATATTTTCTTGATGAAAATAATCAAATAGATGTAAAGAATAGAGCTAATTTACATGATAGATTCTATAACAAAGTGTTAACTTCAAGATATGCACAAAACTTCAAAGAAGCTGTTGCTATATATAAAAGAGAAATAGATAAAAATGTAGAAAAATACAAATTAGCTACTATAACAAATGAGGAAATTGATACATATTTAGAAAATCAAACAAACGCTCGATTTGAAAATCTTAAACAAACGGCTAAATCAACTGTTCAATTAAGAAGAGCTAATAATACAGAAATCAAAGATTCTAACAGAGCTAGGAAAGAGATTTTAGCAAAATTAAATAGAGAAATGTCTATTAGAAATAATTTCTCTAAATATATTCAAACAGAACCCAAATTTATTAAAAGAATTAATTCAACAGATTTGCCATCTACAGGTGATTATGATTTAAAAATCAATCCAATGATGAAAAATAATGAAATTGATAATGTGTATTTAATGGCTGATGATAATAAATTATATAAAGTTGTTGGATTTTCTTCTGGGGAAAAAGTAGATGTTATAGATTATGCTGGATTTAGAAAATCTTTATCCACAAGAAATTCTGTTAAAAGAGCAGATTTACATACCAATTATACTTTTTTAGAAATTGAAACAAATGATAAAACTTTAGAACCTTGGAGAGGATTAAAGACTATACATTTTGAAGATAACAACAATTAACAACTATTGTTGTTATCTTTTTGATTTTATAGATAATTTTTGTTATAATAAAATTAAATAAAGAAAGGTAAATATATGAAAAAAGAAGAATTGTTAAATTTATTAAAAAAAGCTTCAGAAGCTTATTATAATAATCAAGAATTACTTTTAACTGATGAAGAATATGATTCTTTAACACAATTAGCTGAAGAAAATGGGTGGTTAATCCAAGATACAGAAATCAATGACGGTGTTGAAATTGATGTTAATAATGAAGTTCATCATGCTAAACCAATGAAATCCTTGAAGAAAGCTAATTCTATCCAAGAAGTACATAAATTCTATGATGAAACTAAATCTTATGGAGCTAAAACTTATACAATTGAACCTAAATTAGATGGCTTGGCTCTATCAATTCATTATATTTCGGATAATGAAATTCTCTTATCTACTCGTGGAAATGGAGAAGTTGGTGAGAATGTAAGTTATCTTATTGAATCGGACAAACTTATCATTGAAAATTTACCACTACAACGGCCCAATGCAAATATTAAAGAATTACGTGGGGAATTATATAGCAGCAAATCTGATTTGATTATTAACAATCAAAATAAAGTTAATGATAAATATTCAAATGAACGAAGTGCAGTTGCTGGAATTGTTTCAAAAGGAAAATTGGGCTTAGATTTTAATGCTAAATTATCTTTTGCTACATATTTTGCAGTTGACCAAAATGATGAATTTACAGAAATTCCTACTAATGTATTTTCCGCTAAAGATTTATTCCCTAAAAATAGTGCTTCAACTTTTGAAGAATTAGCTGAAAATATTGAACAAGCTAAGATTTGGCGAATGGAATGCTCTGCTCCAACAGATGGTATTGTAATTAAACCAAATGAGCAAATCAAAATTGGTGAAACAAGTCACCATCCTAAAGAATATATTGCTTTTAAATACCCAGGTGAACAAAAAGTAACAAAAGTAGAAGATATTTCATTCACAATCGGTAATACTGGAAAGATTACTCCAAGAGTTAAAATTTCACCTATCACAATTGATGGTGTAACAATTACTAACATTACTGGTAACAACTTCAAATGGTTACAAGAAAAGAAAATTTCTAAAGGGGCAGAAGTTCTTGTCAAACGTGCTAATGATGTTATTCCAGCTATTGTTATGACAACTAAAGAATCAGATGAAAAACTAGAAATTCCTAAAATTTGTCCTTATTGTAACAATGCACTTGATTATAAATATAATGAACAAGGTCAAGAAAGTAAAGATTTATTCTGTTTAAATCCTAATTGTGAATCAAGAAAAAGTTATATGATGACCAATATTGTTGCTAAACAATGTTTGGATATTGACGGTTTATCAGGTGAAGTTCTTAAAGCATTGAAATTAGAATCTGTAATTGATTTAATGAACTTAGATTTGAAAGATTTAGAAGAAGTTAAATTTGATTCAAGTGGTGTTTCTCTTGGTAAAATCAGAGCTAAACTTATTTATGATAATATTCAAAAAGCTAAAAATGATACTCAACCTTATCGTTGGTTATTATCTTTTGGTATTCCAACACTAGGAAGCGTTACCGCTAAAAAAATCCTTAAAGAATTTAATTCACTTGAAGAATTATTCTCTAATAAAGATGAAACTATTAAAAAGATTAAATCAATTAACGGCTTAGGGAATGCCTTTGTGAAAAGTTTTGAAGAATATTTTGAAATTGCAAAAGCAACATTTAATGAATTGAATAGCATTGGTTGTGTTATGAATAAATCAGATAATATTACTATCAAAGGTTATTATTGTCACACAGGTAAAGTTCCTCAAAACTTTAAGAATAGAGATGAATTAATTTCAGAACTTGAAAAACAAGGTTGGATTTTTACTAAATCAATTAATAAAGATACTAATATTTTATTAACTGAAGATAAAACAAAAATGTCAAGCAAAATGAAAAAAGCAATTTCATTAAATATTCCAATTATGAATTTTGAAGAATTTTCAAAGAATAAATTATAAAAAGAGCTATAAAATATAGCTCTTTTTATTTTTGTATTAAACTGCAAAATAAGCAATTATAAGCTGTTTTTTCATAAAGTCGATACATTTATCGAAACTATAATTTTGCTGTTTTAGTGTTACTTATATGACGATATAACAACCTTTATATTTAAATAGAGCATTTATAAAAAACAGAAATACTACTTAAAGCCTTTTACTTATTTAATTCAGCAAGTGATGCTCGTAAGAGCTCACGAAGCTGGTTGTTTATTAAGTTATTTATTTTGTTATTTAATAGTTATTTATAGTTATTAGCTGAAAAAGCGCTGTTTTATGAATCACTTAAATTGTTGTTGCTCAACTGTTTCGAGAATTCATAAAACAGCGTTATGATAAAAAACAGTATTTTACCCTCTTTCTTGAGTATTTTTGGTCGTTTTATCAGTATTTTTAGGCTGTTTTCGAGTATTTGGCCCCTTTTTATGAGTATTTTTAGGCTTTTTTGCATAAAAAAAGAAAAAGGATTTAAAAATCCTTTCCTTTTATAAAGTTCTGATTTCTGCTTGGTCGTCTTTTTCAGAAATGATAATATCTGAATAAGGAATTGGCCATAGCCATTCATTTGAGAATGATTTAGGAGAACAAGTTAAATCTGTTTCAGGTGAGAATTTGCCTGAACAAATATAATTAACAATTGTATTATCTTCTTTGATAACATAGCCCACCCAATTATTCAAAGGAATAAAGACAGGCTCAGAATCAACATTTAGGTCATAATGAGTAATTTCTTTTGTATCTTCATTAACTGTAATTAAATGTAATGACCCATTTAATACTTTGATAAGTTTTTCTTGTTTCTTTGAAGTATGAAAACCTCTTAAAACATTTTTATGAGAGATGGTTGAAAATACTTCTTCTACTTTGAAATCATTTCCATTAGTAAAATATTTAATATGATTGCCTCTTAAATCTTTAAAGTTATGGTAATAAAATTTCATCTATAATCAATCCTTTTTATTTTTATTATTCTGAAATATTTTAATTTCTCATAATAAAAAGCTAACTAATATAGTTAGCTTTTAGTTTTAATACCAACCATTACTATTCCAGAATGAAACGGCATTATTGATTGACCCATATCTTTCAATAATATAAGAATACATCCAGCGTAATTGTGTGTATGGATTTGTCAAGTAATCATTTCCATAAGGACTCATCTTTGAAGCAGGTAGTGCTTGACCTAGACCATAGGCACCAGAACTAGGATTAGTTGCAGTTGTATTCCAACCCGATTCTTTGAATATAATAAATTTCCAGCCTTCTATGTCCTCATTTGATAATTTTAATTCTTTGCTTATTTTTTCAAAAGCTTCAACTACATTATTAGTTGTATATGTTGTAACTATTTCAAAATTGTTATCTTCTGTTTTGTTTCCTTTATTTTCTGTATTTTGTTCTTGAGCTATTTTTTCAATTTCTAAAACATTTTCTAAAGTATTTTGTTTTTCTAATTGTTCTATGAAATGAGTTTTTTCATTAGAGCTTAGAAAATCAAGAGTCTTTATATTATTTTTTGATTTGTCTTTTTGAGTCTTTAAATCTTCTTCATATTTCTTTTTTGTAAGCTCTTCTTTAGTCACAATTTTTACAGCTATTTCACTTTCAATATAATTGATTTTATTATCAATTTCTTCTTGAGTTGTTATTATTTGTTTGTGTAAATCTTTAATTTCAATAGTTTCTGTATATGCTGAATTTGTAATTGCCAACATAGAACTAAGAATTAAAGTGTAAATAAATCCTTTTTTCATGTATGAAAATATCATTTAAAATGGCCATTTTGATTTTGCTTCTTTTAGTCTTTTTTGAATATCTTCTAGTGCTTCTTCTTTTGTCATATTTGGTAAAACAAGGGGTTTTGTGAAAGTAAAACTCTCTCTACCTTGCATATCCTTTCTCTTCATAACATCAGAAAAGTTTTTTAATTGATTAGCATCATGATGATTATAATTTTTATCAATACCCCATTTCAAATCTGAATCAGTGTCAGAAGAAGAATCCCATTCAATAGGAGTTGTATTCCAAAATTTATTTCTAGCAAAGTCTATATGCTCACCTTTAACAGTTTTATCTCTAAAGAATATAGCTCGTGCTGTATCTCTAACAGTTCTATCTTTTTCTTGATAAGTTAATGGTAAAAGCAAACCTTCTGGATGATTTTCAGTATATAAAAGATTATTTTCAATTTTTGTTACTTTTGATGGGTCAGGATGGAAGTTTTGCCCCTCTAACCCCAAATAATATAAGTTATTAATCTCTCCATTTTCATCAACTGTAATAGATTCAAAGAAATTATATGGGTGGTCGTCCCCAATAACATATTCAAAATTATATTTGTCTATATTTATTCCTAATTCATGACATGCTTTAATAATTTCTTTTGTTGCTCTCATTCGTCTTTGTACATCATTGTAATATACAGAATATTTTTTGTGAGGGTCAGTGAATTCTTCAGTTGCATCCATAATCTCACTAACATCAGAGATTGCTTCTGCTTCAACATCATCAAAGTTATTGAAAAGAAATGATTTATTATTATCATTAAAATATTTCACAATACCTTTGTCAGAGCTTATCTTGTTTCCAATTTCATTACCTAATAAATTGCTGACTACTTTTCTATAATGGCTGTTCATACTTGCTTTACTTTCTACAATATTCTTTACATTTTCTTTCACGATTTGCAAATCTTTATAATCTCGTTCAGAATCAGCATAATATTTATCAAGCATTTTGAGTTCCTGTTGGATTTTCCTAATTTCAAATTCATAAGCTGTTCTTAGTTCTGTTGCTTCTTGCATTGCTTCAAATTGAGTTCTGAAATGTTTCTCTTTAGAATAAGGGCAAGGCCGAATAAATGCTCTACATTTTTTCACTTCTCCCTCATGATTTATGTGATAGGTACTCAAAATATTCTCCTTTTTATTTTTAATATTTAGGATAAGATGAATCTTATCTCACGGTTGCCCTACAACAACCATTATTTGCTCACTTTATTTAAAATAAAGATTATTGCAAATTACTTTTATAATTTAATCAATGTTGGATTAAAACCTAATTGTTTACGATTACCTATAATATAATTAGGATTTTCTTTGACCATAATATTATAAGCACCATTCACATCAGCATTGATTTTTCTTGTTGTGCTTCTATATAAACCCCTTTTTATTCTTTTGCCAGAGAATTTATATTTTGCACCCTCCTTATAATTTGGGATTTCATCATAATCTAAGAATGAAGCCTTGGAAGTATAGCTTTCTTCTCTTACAATTACTGTTATTCCTAATAATTGGCATTTATAGGTTAATTGATTTATAAATTTTGCATAAGGAATATTTACAAAATTTTGATTATTTCTTTTTCCAATATTGATACCGTTCTTCCAACTACTATTATTACCAATAATTACTTTACTTACATCTCTCTCGTCAAAATAATTTGCTAAAAATTTTGTAACTTTATGAATCTCATAAGAGATTTTGTTATTTCTTTTTAGCCAAAGACGGTGGAGAGCTTTCGAAGTAAAGACATTATAAGGCAATAAAGCTTTCTTTTTGGAAGTTATTTTATTATAATATTGGTTGATAGATTTAATTTTTCTACCTGAAATTAGAATAGGATTATCACCATCGTTTGTAACAACAGTGGCAAGATTATTTAATCCTAAATCAATAGCTGCTACTCTTTGATTTTGTTTCAATCTGCTTTCTTCTATTTTATAAACAACTTCTATTACATAACAGCCAACTTTTGGAATAATTCTAATCTGTTGTGGCTTTTCTACTTTTGTTGGGATTCTCAAATCTAAACTTGATTTACAGATAATTAGGTTATTATCTTCATCTCTTTTATTTGAAAATGTTTGTTTGTTAAATTCAACAATAAATCTTCCATCTACTTTGTGTAAATATTTAGGAAGTTTGGCCTTTTCATTGTAGTCATATTTCTTTACTAAAGACCAAAATGAAGAAATATTATTGCCTAATTTTTTTAAAACAGTATTAGAAACTTTAGATGGCAATTCTCTATAATCGAATTGATTACTTTGATTGAAAATTCTATTTATGTTTTGCCAAGTTAAAATGTCTAATTCTTTATCAAAAAAGGATTGTCTAAATTCAAAAAGAGCTGCATTATATAGATTTTTGCTTTTGAAACAGAGTTCATCACAGATAGAGTATAATTTATGATTAGGTCTAATCTGATGAGTTTCTGTTAAATTCATTTTTCTCCTTGTGATTATATAAAAGGATATTATAAGTTAATAAATATAATATATATTCCTTTTTTATTAGTATATCAAACAAAAAGTTGTAGCAAATACTACAACTTAATTAAAATATATATACCAAATAGCAATAACAAAAGCTACTGACAAACAAAGCCAAGAAATAATCTGCCATGCTAAGCTTAATCTTGCAAAAAATATCTCCAATTTCCATAAAAATTTAAATAAGGAAATTAATATTAAAAGCAAAGCTATTGCTCCCAATATATAAAAATATAGCATTGCTTAATAACCTCTTTTTAATTTTTATATCAACAAAAGAATGATATATTATGAAAAATAAATAAGGAGAAAAAGGAATGAATAAAAAATACAATTCTGTTTTAGAAGGTGTAGTTTATACAATTCATAAAGCAAATTCTAATGAAGATGATGGAAAAAGATTCATTAAATTAGCTACAAATTATTTAAGTAAAAGATTAATTATGCAATATACACCTTATATGTATGAACTTGAACAGATTAAAGAATTTTATCCCAATGAATATAAAAATTACATTTCACCTTTTGAAACATACCTAAAAAATCATCAAGAGGATTAAATAATGACTTATCATGTAGGTCCAAATGGAAAACCAAGTGTTTGTAAAGCTAAAAAAGGTAATTGTCCTTATGAAAGCATCTCACCTCATTTTGAGACAGCAGATAAAGCTCAATTATATTCTGATAATCTGAATGATTTTATTGCTAGAAATATAACAACTGAAACTACTTTATATAAACATTGTAAAATAGAAGAGATTATTGAAAGCCAGAATATGTTAATTCGTTTAGAGAAAACTAAACTGAAAGAACAAAATTTATTAGAACAAGCTAATGCTCAGTATTTGAAGTTAGAAAAGATAATGAAAAAAAATAAACGGAAATGTCCAACAAAAGAAGAGTTTATTTCCAAGTTTAAAGAGAATGATTCTTTTTATCTTGCAGAGAAGCTTAAACAAAAACAACTTTATAATGACTTCAATAACATTATTGAATATAGAAATCAAGCTTCTAAATTTTATCTTCAAAATCAAAATAATATTATAGATAAATCTTTTTCTAGGGCTTCAGCAAGTTCATATTTCTTATTCAATAAAGCTTCTTTGAATGATACAATAGATTATTTAGATAGAAATGGCTATGAATATAAAATAAGACCTGACATTAAGGAAGCTAAAGGAAATAATTTTTTAGTAAGAATGTCTGACCATAATCCCAGACCTTATATAATAACAAATGACGAGACAGAAAATATTTGGGAATATACTGATGCTTCTATATTAGTAACATTTAAACAAATAGATGAAGATAATCCAACTGACAAAAAATTAAAAAAGAAAATCAGAATATTAGAAGAAAAAAATATTTGACATTTTAAAGATAATTTTGTATAATATTTTTAGAATAAAGGAGAAATAAATGATGAACAAAAATTTAATGAAATTTCAGTTGGGGGATTTGGGGATTTATTTTGATAATGTTACAGACTTACATAAATTGTTTTTATTGCTTGGAATCAATGAATATCCTCAATACTCTTTGATTTCAAATGTAGTTTATTATGAAAATGATGAATTAAAAATCACTAATGAAACAATCATCCCCAAAGATAAAGTAATACACATTAGTGAAGTTCTTGATAAAGATGAAATTGATAAATTAATTCATTCTTTAACTAATAAAGATAAATTTCTTAAAGGCTTAGCAACTGTAAATCTAACAGAAGAAGAACTAGAAACTGTTGTATTAAAAAACAAATTCCAAATTGAATCATTTGTAGAAAATAGTATTTTACCTGATATTCTTGATTTGATTTTGATTAATAATAAATTGTATTCATATTATGAAAAATTAGAAAATGTTGATTACTTAGACTTAGTCTGATATAAAAACTAATAAAATCTATATTTCCTCATTATAAAGCAAGGGTGGCTTAGGAAATATAGATTTTTAAAATACAAAAAACACCCAAAATGGAGATAATAATTTATGACAATTAGTGTTAAAGATTTGGCAAAATCTCTTGCAGAGAAGCGTGAGATTACTCAGAAAGAGGCTTTAGAGACTATTGAAGATGTTTTTGATTTGGTACTTGAAAAATCAAAAACTGGAGATAAAGTTAAAGTACCTCTTGGATATTTTGAAGTTGCAACTAGACCAGCTCGTAAAGGTCGCAACCCACAAACTGGTAAAGAAATCGAAATTCCAGAATCATACAGCTTGAAATTTAAAGCTTCTTCTGCAACGAAAGATTCATTAAAATAAAAGAAAAAACAAGAATAAATTTAGATTATTCTTGTTTTTTTCTGTAAATTATTATATAATATATATAAAATTAAAAAAGGAGCTTCATTATGGCTAAAATTGTAAAAGAAGTGAAACAAGTTTTTGGATTTCTAGGAGAAGACCAAGATTATTCTAAAAAGCAATTAACTTTAACAAGTTGGGGTGTTTATGCACCCAAATTTGACATTCGTACTTGGAGTGAAGATTATGAGAAAGCAGGAAAAGGAATAACATTCTCTGCTCAAGAATTGATTGCTTTAAAAGATTTGTTGAATCAGCTTCCACTTGAAGAATATTTAGAAGATAATGAGTAAAAAAGTACTAGATAATTCTAGTACTTTTTATTAGTTTATTTGGAAGATTTGTACACCAATTACTGATGGATAAAGTTCAGAGTATTCCCTCATATTTTCTGTTGTTCTTCCTACTGAAACTGCGAAAGCAAAATATTTGTAATTATCTGAAATCATATTAGCATAATGGCCTGGGGATTTAGACCATTGATTGAATAAGGTTTCAGCTATTTTCTTTTCTGAAGTTAATAAATATTGATTCAAAGCAGAAAATTGAGCAATATTTTCACCTAATTTGTTTTCTTGATTTTTGAAATTAGAATTATTTAAATATTTGAATGCAGTTCTAAATTCTGTTCCATCTGGTCTAGTATGAGCTTTTCCATTACTTCTTAATGAACCAATCTTAGATTGTTCATCTGCTCTTTCTTGCGTTCCTTTTTGTAATTCTGCTTTATATCTTAAAGGTGCTTTGCCTAATGAAGTTCTCAATTCATTAATTTTTTGCTCCATATACATAGCTAGAAGATTTCTATCAAGATGCTCATTAATATAGTCCACACTGCCTTGTGATAATGGAATACCACTTGTTAAATGTTGTCCTTTATAGTCAGATACCATAAGATTATAATAATCTTTGTCTGCTTTTTGGTATCTTTCTTGTTCAGACAATGTAACAATTTTATCTAACGGCGTATCGTCGGTTATAGCAAAATGATTGACTGTTACTCCATTTGTTAATTTGTCCCCTTCTTTTAATCCTTGTTTTAAAGTAATGTCTCTAGTTTTACTTAAATCAATCAATCCATTTGTTTTAATTGTACCTGTTGGATAATCATTAGAAGTAATATTCTCCTGTGATTTTGTTCCAACAATCTTAATTTCTTTAACAGGCTCTTTTATATTATTTGTAGAAATGATTTCTTTTGATACTAGATTTCCATTCATATATGTTATTTCATAATTGGTAGTTTTAGAACCATTTTGGCCTTTTTGTTTAATATAACTTTCAGTAGGGAATAAAGAATTATCATTTATAATTTCAGATTCAAATGGAATTTCTGTTACTGTTGTGTCATATGATTTAGTAGTTTTACCTGTTCCTATTTTAACAACTCGAGTAATAGATGGTTTTGTTATCTCTTCATTTATTTTTTCCTTGGATATAATTTCATTATTAACAGAGGTGATTTTGTATGTAGTTTCATATAATTCAGCTTGACCTTCTTCTATTACTTCTTCAGTACCTTCAGGTATTGTTTCATCATATATTACTTCAGTCTTTAAATCTTTTGATTTTGTCTCTTTAACAACTTTTTGAATAGACTCAGCACCGGGTATTCCTTTTTTGTCTTCTTGTAAAGTTTCTCTTACTTCTTCATTGGGCCCTGGACCTTTTGTTTCATCTTTTTTAACTCCATGTCTTTCAACTTGGGCTATTGGAGGTGTAGTTACAGTTCTCAAAATAGTAGATGAAATAAGATTGTCATTAACAAAAACATCTTGATAAACATCATATTCACTACCAGTTACTCCTAATCGTTCTACAACGATTTGGCCTTCTGGTAAGCTTTCGTCTTGAGTGACAATTGTTTCGAAATCAATATTTTTAGGAGCTGAATTTCGCTCTTTTTTAATTACCTTTTCATCTACATTAGAATTCTTTAATTCAATTTCCTTTAGATTTTCTGCATTTGCTTTTTTATTATATTCTTCTTCTGAAATATAAGTAACATCATTAATTGCTGGATTAATTACTTCTTCCTTAATAATTTCTGTATGAGATTCTACTCCATTTACAGTTACAATATTTGTTGTTACTTCTTTTGTTCCATCTTCACCCTTTACAGTATAAGATTCATCTTTGCTTAAATTTTCATCTATACTATAAATTGTATCTTTAGGGATAGTTTCAGTAGTAGTTTTATAATCTGATACTATATTAGAATTTGGTTCTTCTGTTTGTTCTATATTTTCATTTGTACCAATTTCTATAATTTGTTTTATAGGGTCCTCATGCTCTTCAAGTGTTTTTACGGATTGTATAAGTTTTCCATTTTCATCAAAAGAATCAATAAAAGTAACTGTATGTGAGCCATTTGCACCCTCTTGAATCAAATTAGTATAATTTGAAGGCTTTTCATTATTATATTTAATCTCTGTTTCAAAAGGGATAACTTCATTTTCTGTTCTAGTAGAATTTTCTAAAGTTAGTGATTCCAATTCAATTTTTTTATTAGGATTGAAATCATTGTCATTTTCAGGTTTGATTGGATTATCTAAAACACTTGACATTTTTGTTGGCAATAAAACTTCTGAAACAGGTTTTGCTTCTACAACATTTTGATTGCTTATATTTTCTTCTAATTCTATTGGAACATCTGTCATTTGATTAATAACATCATAACTTATAGCACCAATACCACCTATTGTAGCAAGACCTACAGCAACTTTAGTACTTGCTGTTTGAGATAATAAGAATTTTTTACTCAATGTTAAACTCCTTTATAATATATTTATCAAAGTCGTATATCAAAATACAAGTTTTCTTTGCTATAGCAACACTCGCCAGAATGCTAAAAAATCAATAAAATAAATAAATTTTAAAAAATATTTAAACATTAATTAATTTTAGAATAATATAATTATCAAGGAAGAATTTAATAACAAATAAATTACTAACCTAAAAAAAGAGATAACAAAAAGGAAAGGAAAAAATGGAAACTACTGAATATATTGAACTTATTATGTCTCAAGTTGAGCAATTGGATAAAATTGCTGACAATTTGAATAATAAACATCAAACAGCAAAAAATGTTTTAAAAGAATATATCCAAAAAGTAAAAAATAGTCCAAGAGGAACTTTTAATCACACAATTAATTGTAATGATTTATGTAACAAAGATGAAGCTATTGAAATTTTATTGGAAAATGATAGAGAATTTGAAGTGATAGACCCAGAATATTTAATGAATATTAGATTTATCAGAAGTTTAATTTTGGCTCATCAAGATACAATTTTAGCATATAAAATCTCACAAAGGGTACAAGCTTTATATGGAAAATAAACTTAATTCAAAATCTGTTCCAGCTATTGTAATCTCTGGAAAAATGGGCTTTGGAAAAGATTACGTTGGGAATTTAATTAAAAATGAATATTCTAATATAGAAAAAATTTCATTTGCAGATGCTCTAAAAGAAGAAGTAGAATGTATTATCAATTTAATTAAAAATAATTCAAGTTTGGAAAACGTAGCTAAAGAAATGAATGTAACAAAAGATGAAGTGTTACCAATATATAAAGCTATGGTTCAATTTGATAATATAAATGAATTATCAGTCAAAAATAAAAATTCCACTATTCGATTCATGCTTCAATATTGGGGTACTGATGTTAGAAGAAATAATAATGAAGATTATTGGGTTCAGAAAACCGTTGATAAAATATTGAAAATCAATAAAACAAAAAAAGTAGCACTCATAACAGATGGTAGATTCATTAATGAAATCAAGGGTGTATCTGATTTGGGGGGAATTACTATTAGATTAGAAATTTCAAAAGAAAAACAAATTGAGAATCTATTAAATAGAGATGGTGTTTTACCGAATAAAGAAGCGTTTAATCATCCTAGTGAAACAAGTTATTTAGAGTATAATGATTTTGATTTAATTTTATTAGAAGATTCTTTGTCAGATAATAAATTAATTATTAATGAAATTGTAAAAATAATTGACAAAAAAAACAAAGTTTGATAAAATAATATAAAAAATAGAAAGGTGAAATTTATGAAAGATTTCAAAGCAATTATCAGTGAACACATCACCAAACAACATAGTGAAAAACGCTTTGTTGTTGTAGATAAAAATGGAGATGTTTTAGATTCAAATGACGGTGAGGGGTACACATCAGAAAATAAAGCTATTGTTGCCTATTCAAAGAAACATGGAATCAAACTTGAAAAAGATTTGGAACGTGTAGAGGACAAAGCTTATCGTCAAGCTCGAAAAATGCTTAAAAAATAAGAAAGGTAAATAGAAATTATGATTTTTACACGAAATACTACTAAAACAGAAAATGGAACAAAATATGAAGTTAGAACTTTGGGAATGAACTTTTGGATTGATGAAAAAGAATTCAAGCATCACATGAATTCTGGAAATCTATTTTACAAAGCAAATTATCCAGTGACACGCATGCCTTAACAAAGAAAATCTTTAACACTAAAGAAGATAGGGGTTATCTTTAATTCCTATCTTTTGCTTTTTATTTGATGGTTATATAAAAAATAGTGGAAAATATTGACTTTTATTGATATAGAATATTATAAAATTTTTAAAAAAAGGAGCTAAAATGAAGAAAAACAAACTTTTTAAAGGCGTAGTAATGTTGGCAATGTCTGCCTCACTTATGGGAGCAACACCAGCATTTGCTAACGAAGCTACAATTGGCGAAGTTGAAGTTTCTGAAGTAACAGCGAATCATTTAAATCAATTGAAACAACAATTGACTTCAGCAAAGACTGATTTAGATAAGTTAACTAAAGAATCTAAATCGCTTCAAGAAGCCTATAACAAACTAGATACAGACTCTGAACAAACAAAAGATTCAGTGAAAAATGCACATGACAAAACAAAGCTAGAAAAAGAGAAATTAGAAGCTATTGGATTGTCCGAAGAACAAATCAATAAAGATACTGGAAAATTATTTGAAAATACAAATACTGGAAATCTTTTAGGAAATGAAGATTCAACAGTAATTAACTACAAATTAGAAGCTGCAAAAGCAAAAGCTCGTTTAGATAAAGCAACAACAGAAGTTGAAAAAGCAAAAGCTCGTTTAGACGAAGCAATTGCTAAAGAAAAGGATAAAAAACAAGAAGTTGAAAAAATTGAAAAAGAATATAATGAAGCAGTAGAAAACGCAAAAAAAGAATCTCTGCAATATTCTACTAATTATACAACAGCTGTTAATTATACTAATTTTAATGTATCAAGTGGAACACCTGTAAATGGTGTGCCTTCAGGCTTTAATCTAAAAACACCTATTGATACATCTGGATATACTTCTGCATCATACCCATGGGGTCAATGTACATGGTATGTATATAATAGAGGAGCTCAATTGGGAGTATCTTTTGGGCCTTATATGGGTAATGGTGGTGATTGGAGATTGACTTCACATTATACAGTCTCAAATAAACCTGAAGTAGGAGATGCTTTATCATTTGCTCCAGGTCAAGCTGGTGCTGATGCCTATTATGGTCACGTTGCAATTGTAGAAGATGTTAGACCTGATGGTTCTATCTTAATTTCTGAATCTAATGTTCAAGGATTAGGAGTAGTTTCATATAGAGTATTTGATGCCGCTTCTGCAAGTCAATTTTCATATGTTAAAGGACATAAATAAAAATAAAGTCAAGTAGTTTTTAACTATTTGACTTTTTAAAGTTATTAAAAGAATAATAAAAATATAAGAAATAAAAAAATAGGAAAATGATTATGAAAAATAATATTAACTTTAAATTTGAGCCTATTTATGATGCTGAAGGAATTTTATATGAAGAAAAAGAAGCATGGAATATCTTTGGAGATTTTATCTCAAAAAGAAAGATAGAAGAAATCCTAGCTTCAGATGATGTAGACTTCAAGGAAATTGTTTTCAAATCTATTTATAGTCTCTATAAGCGAACTCAAACAGGCGAAAGTAAGAACAGACAGATTCCAGAACGAATTGACAAAGCTATTAATCGAGCAATTAATAAATCTATAAAAAACAAAAAAGAAAGAATTAATTTTCTAGCTCGTATTGATGAAATTTTTTGTTTAGATAGCATTGATAAATTTGGAAGACACAATAAAATTGTAAATTCTATATTTGACAAATTATTAAGAAATAATATAGTAATTTTAGACAAGGAAACTTTTTTAAGTTTGCCTCATAAATATAAAGACATTGAATATAGAGTTATTGGTAAAGATATATTATCTTCTGAAATTAATCCTAATAATTATAAAAATATAATTATTTATTCTCACCCATTACCAGCTATTAAGAATGATTCTAAAAAAGAAATATTTGTTATTGGTGGATTGGAATTATTTGAAATGTATTATACTAGGGTAACAGATTTATTTTTTATAAAAGAAGAAACATTGTATAATGGAAATGAATATTTCCCGGAAATAAATATTAATGATTTTGAACCTCGGGAAAGCACTCATGAAACAAATTTAGAAAATCCAGATATTGATTTAACCCTAACACATTGGAGAAAAATAAAAAATCGTAAATTAAGATTGAGACCAAACAAATATTCAACAGGATTGAAATTATCTAACTATTATAGGAATTTTATATAATGAAAAAAACAATTATCAAAATTATTATTTCTATTGTTTTATTATTCACTTCGGCATTTTCATTTTGGATGCTTGTAGATACAAATCTTCAATTAAGTGGTACTAAAGACAATTTAGAACGTATTAAACTTTTAACAAATAATGAACCGAAGAGCTTAAAACTCAAAGAAACAGAATTAGCAAAAGAAAGTAAGAAATATTTAATAACTACTTCAACTAGCACAATTTTATTTTCAATTGTTGTTGCAACATTTTTATATAAATATGAACAAAAAGCTTCAAAAGAGTAAAAAATAATTTTACTCTTTTTCTAGTATTCATTATTAGGGTCGTTATATCGTCATATAAGCAACGCTAAGACAGTAAAAATATATTTTCGATAAATGTATCGACTTTATGGAAAAACAGCTTAAAACAGCTTATTTTACACAATACAAAAATAAAAAGAGTTATTCAAATAACTCTTTTTATCTATTATTTATTTCCAGAAGTGTCTTTTGTTTCAGAAGAATCAGAATTCTTATAATTTAAATATTGTTCAATAATATTTTTAAATGCTTTGTCTTTTACTTCTACATTATATTCTTTCAAAAGTTTTGACACAACTTCTTTAGAATAATTTTTGTTGGAAGCTTTAGTATCAATAATATATTTCTTTAAAACATCTTGATAATCTTTCCAAGAATCTTTCTTATTCTCTTTTTTAGTTACTTTTACAACATAATAAACTGTTTCATAAGTTGTTCGGTCAGTAATTGCAAATGGTTCTGAAACTTTGTTAACCTCTAATGAAGTGATTTGACTAAGCAATTCTGGCTCTACATCTTTAGTAGTTGAATCAAATGTTAATTCTCCAGTTTGTTGATTAGCTTTTGCTAGAGTTCCATATTTAGATACAAGGGTATCAACAGCTGTTTCTTTTTTGAGTTCTTCTACAACAGTTTTGGCTTCATCTTTAGTTTTTGTTTTTACAAATTTAGCTGTCATTGTTGGTGTATAAGATTTGAAAGCATTCTCATAATCTGAATCTTTTAAATCTTTTTCCGCCGAAGTTTTAACTGCATAATCAAGCAACAATGTAGAACGTAATTGAGCTTTATAAGTCGTTTCTGTCAAACCTGCAGAAGTAAGAGCAGATTTAAATTGGTCTCCATATTGTTCTTTCATTTTTTTATATTCTTTTTCAACATCTTCTGAAGTTACTTTGTCTTTATATTTATCTTCTAAAGCATTCGAGATAACTTCATTTGAAAGCAATGTTTGAACAGTAGGATTGTTTTTGATTTCCTCAAAGAATGTTGCACTTGTAATGTCACCTGTTTTCATAGAAACAAGTGTATCTGATTTTTGTTGAGAACAAGCTGCAAAAGTCATAAGTGAAAATAGAGTAATTCCAGTTAAAACAAGTTTTTTATTCTTATTCATATTATTATAAACCTCTTTCTTATTAAGTCCTTATATTAGACTTCGTATTAATATTATTCTACAAAAAAAACTAAAAAAAGTCAATTAAAGTATTCTTAAAATAAAAAAAAGATAGCAAAATTTGCTATCTTTTGAATTTTATTTACGTTTAGAACGTAAGAATGTTGCAATTCCAGTTGCTCCAACTGAACCACCTGCAAGCATAATTGATACTAATGCAGCTTCAGCTCCAGTTGTAGGAATTTTAACAAGCTTACCTGATTTATCTTTTAATTGAATTGAACCATCAGATTTAACTTGACCACCAACTTTTTCAGGTGCAACAACAGATGTTTGTCCTTGTTCGTTAGCAACGATTACTTGTCCATTATCAGTTGTTCCAACAACTTTTTCTCCAGTAGCAGTTTCTACAGGTGCATTAATAGTAGGATTAACTACTTGTGCAGGTTCTTCTTTTGGAGCTTCTGTAGTAGTAGAAGGTGTAGTTACTTCATTCTTCTTCTCTGTTGTAGAAGGAGTAGTAGTTGTAGAAGTTTCAGGTTTCTTTTCTTCTACATCATCTTTCTTCTTATCTTTATCTTTGTCCTTATCTTTATCTTTTTCTTCTTTTTTGTCTTCAGCAGGTTTTTCTTCTTTTGGTTTTTCAGCAGTTTCCCCTGTTGTAGATTCATAGTAGAAAGTGATAGTAGGTGTTTCATTACTGAATTTACCTGAAGCTTCACCCTCAACTCCAACATATTTGTAATCTTTAATTACTTCTGGGTTAATTACGAAGTCCTCTCCAATGATACCTTCTTTATGGCCTTCACCCAATTGTGTATCTGAGTTTTTTACTTTGTAAACATAATTAACTCTTCCAACGTTATCAGAAGGCTTAGTTTCAGCCGTGTCATTTCCACGAGGTGCTTCAGCTTCATCAGCAAGAACAGCAGTAGTTGGAGCAATTGTTGCTAATAAACCAAAAGCTGCCATACTAATTTTTTTCAATTTATTCATTTAAATTTTTCTCCTAAAAGTTTTTTTATAAATGTAAAAATAATATCGTAAAAACTTATTTTTCTAGTTAGTTATCAAATATTTTCAAATAAAATCTCAATAGGAAGATTAATTCCTTTTTGTAAGAAATGTATTTCATTCTTTATTAACAATCTTTTATTTGGTGATTCTTCGGAATTGAATTCTTCTAATAAATCTTTTAATCTTTCTATGAGTATTTTTTGTTCTTTTGTAATATACCCATATAATTTCTTATAAAGATAAAAAGATTCATTATTAATTTTAATTTCATTTCTGAAGTTATAAGTAAGTTTATTAGTCAACCCATTTTTAGACAAGATTTTTAACTCATTGTCAAGGTGAAATATATTCCTTAAAATAATGATTAATTCCTTATCAGAATGTAAAAAATTATCTATATCTTCAAATAATAGATTTCCAAACTCTTGAATGTATTCAAATGATTCATTTTCTATGAGATTATAAACATCAAAATCTTTATCTATTAAATTTTTTTGAATTTCGATTGGATTAAAGTTATTTTTAAACCATACTGTTATGATAATTAAAATACTTCCTATTATTAATGTCGGCCAAAAAGTTAAAATATAAAAATTGGTTTCTATTAAGGAGGAAGAAATAGTTCTTAAAATTGTAATAAAAGTTGCTATTATAATTAAAAATATTCCTATCTTTAAGCTTTTGTTAGAGTTTGAATCTTTATACTTTACTTTTTCTAAATCCTCTTGGGTTAAAGATTTTTTAAATTTTTTTAGTATATCTTCTTGTATTGTGTTCATATAAACCTCAAAAAGGAGCTTGCAAAGCTCCTATGTTTATTTGTGAGTTGCCTAAAACCAAATATTAATTTCATTAGTAGCAGATTTTACACTGTCAGAACCATGTACAAGATTTTTCATAACTCCATCATTGGTAACAAATCCAAAATCCCCTCTAATAGAGCCCAAATCTGCTTCTCTAGGATTAGTTGCGCCCATCATTTTTCGCCATGTTGAAATTGCTTTATCCCCAGCAATAATGCCAATAATTGAATTACCTTTTGTCATGTATTCTTCTAACTCTGGGTAAAAGGATTCATTAACAATATGATTGTAATGAGCTTTTAACTTATTAGGATTTAATCTAATCAATTCTAATTTTGTGATTTTCAATCCTTTTTTTTCAATTCGAGAAATGATTTCACCAGCTAATCCACGTTCTAAAGCATCCGGTTTAATAATAAAAAAAGTTTGTTCTAGCATAAGCATACTCCTATTTATTTTTATTAATCATAGATTTATGATTAATATTTATTATATATATCTTTACTATTCGAAAACTGAAAATAAAAATTATTCGATATTCATTATAACACTTTAATAAATAGGAGAATATAAAATTGATTATTAAAAAAGGACACGGATTCTTCCGTAAATCAAAAGCATATGGTCTTTCAAGTTGTATTGTTTTGGGAACATCTCTATTATTAGGAACAGGTGTAGTATCAGCACAAGAAAACACTACAAAACCAGAAGTGAAAACTGAACAAATCACAAAACAAGAACCGAAAGCAAATGCTTCGAAAACAACAGATGCAAAAAATGATTCAAATGCTAAATTGCTAGAAGCAATTAAGAAAGCAAAAGAAAATCATGTCATTGTTGAATTGGGTAAAGATGTCAATTATAAAACTTCAAATGAAGCAAATGCAGACATTGAAAAACAAATTAAAACAATTAATTCATTGACAGAATTGGTTTCAAATGCTAATGAACGATTATCTAAAGCTATTGAAGAAACTTCTAAAGCTGGAGTTAAATTAGACAAAGAAATTAAATTGACTTTAACACCAGGAAAAGAAGAAGAATTTAAGAAAGCTGTTGAACAAGCTGAGAAAAATCTTAAAGATTCTATTACTAAACAAGCTGAAGTATCAAAAACTTTAACTGAAGCTATTTCTAAAGCAGAAAAAAATAATGTTAAAGTTTCTGTCAAAGGTGAAAAAGCAGTATCATTAAAAGATTCTGATGAAGCAATCAAAAAAGAAGTAGAAAAGATTGAAAAAGCTATCTCACAAGAAAAAGCAAATCAAGATGCTTATAAAAAAGAATTAGAAACTTGGGAGAAAAACAATAGTCAAAATAAAAGCATTGGAGAGGAAAATAAGAATGTTAAATCTAAATTAACCTCTAAATCTACTGCGAAGAATAATAATGGTATTTATCATCAAATTCTTAAAGCCCCTTCTTTATTAGATGAAGCAACATCAGAAACAGTTCAACGTAAGAACATGGACTTAATTGCAATTGTTGACTTTAGTTCATCATTCCAATCTAAGAGAAAAGAAGCATTACAACAATTAAAAACTTTAATTGAGAAAAACCTAAATACAGGTGATAAAGTTATGCTTCAAGGTTATATTTATAACAAAGCAGAATCTTATGCAGCTCATGGAGCTCAATTAGATTACTCTCAATTAACAGAAAAAGATTGGGGAACTGGATTCTCAACAGTATTATTAACTAAAGAAGAAGCACTTAAGATTATTGATGCTTGGTTAGGTGTCAATCCTCCAAATACTGCTAATGGGGCTGCTAATTATAGCGAATACTTCAACTCTGTTGTAGCTGCAATGGGTGATAAAGGATTTAAAACTTCTGACAAAGTTGGTAGCAAGTCAGTAGAAATTGTACCTTTTGAAAAAGTTTACGAATCACAAAGCGGAAGAAATGCTTCTAAATCAGTAATTCAATTTACAGATGGTTGGGGAGATAATGAAGCTATGGATGGCACTTTTGCTACTTGGGCAAAAGAGAATGCTAAAACTTTCATGTCAGTAGTTAATAGAAATGATGTATCAACAGAAGATAACAATGGGGAATTTTCTATTAATTCTATGAGACAATATGGTCACCCAAACATTTATGATTCAACAGGCAAATCTAAAGATGTTGTTACTAATGAAATTTTAGAACAATTTAAAAATACTGCAATTGAAACATTTAAGTCTAAAAAGAAAATTAGCTCAAAAGGAATTGTTACTATTACAGCTGATGAAAATACAAAATTAACTTCTGTTAAACTTGTTTCTCCAAGTGGTAAAAAACAAGACCTTAAAATTGAAAACAATTCTGTTAAAGCAGAAATTGATTTAACTGAAAAAGGTGATTATACTGTTGAATATGATTTCACATCAGTTAATAATAAAGCCGGTAAAGTTACAGGTTCATTTGTTGTAAACAGTAAAGAAGAATTGTCTGGTGATAATGTGACAGCTTCATCTAAAGATTTGCCATCTACTAAAGATGAAAAAATTGATGAATTTGAGTCATCTGCTTTGAAACCAGTTAAAGAAGTTGGAAAACCAGAAGCACCTAAACAAATTACTGTAGAAATTGAAAAAATTGTTATTACAGCTGAAAAACCTGTTGTAGAAGATGTTAAAGCAACTGCTCATAAAGTTTCTGTTACACCTGAAGCACCTAAAGTTGAAAAACCATTACCAAAAACTGGCTCAACAAATTCTACTTTACTAAGTATGTTAGGAGTAGGAATCTTAGGATTATTAACTTTCTCATTCAAGAAAAAAGCAGAATAATATAAATATAAATGAAGATTGGCTAGAATAGTCAATCTTTATTTTGTTGATATAATAAAGGAAAATTTAAAAGGAGATTTTGAAATGCAAACAAAACAAAATCAAGGACATGGATTTTTCCGTAAATCCAAAGCGTATGGATTAGTTGCTGGTATTGCTCTTTCAAGTGCATTGTTCATTTCAAATGGAACAACATTTGCTGATGAAGCAACAGAAGTAAAACCAACTAATACAAAAGTTTCTACTCAACCTAAAACAACAAACGACAAGGATTCATATAAAAAACAAGCTAACTCTAACACTGAAGCACAAAAAGTAACAGTTGATAATTCAGCAGTTACAAATGCAGTAACAAAAGCTAAAAATGCAGGTGTTACAGTCACAAAAGAATCTGTTCAAGATAAAGGTGTTGCTACAACAAATTCTGAATATGATAAAGCACAAGCTGAAATCAAAACAGACCAAGCATCTCAAATTGAAAAGATTGAAAAAGCAACTAAAGAAGCAGAAGAAAATAAAGCAGCTGCTAAAGAAACAGAAGCGGCATTTAAATCTGTTAAAGACCAAGTTGAAGAAGCTAAGAAATCTGGAATTAATGTAGTATCAGAAAATGTAGAAACTGGAGATGGTTCTGCAACAACTCTTAAAGCTGCAACAGAAAAAGCTAAACAAATCTACAATGAAAACCAAGCTGCTATTAATTCATACAATTCAAAAATGAATGAAATTAAAAGTACTCCTAATGTTGGTGTTGAGGGTAGAGTAATAACTCAAGATGCTGACCAATTAATTTATGGAAATACTGTTATGAATGGTGGTGTAGAAAGAGATGGCTCATTCTCATTTACTCATGATATGAATGACAGTGCTAATGATACTTTAGGAGTTATGGGTTACGGAACTTTAAAAGGTAAAGTAAACTTCACTTCAAAAGCAAATGGAGATGGAAGTACTACTGTAAATATTTCTAGCTTAGACTTGTATTCTTATGTTTATACTAACAATCGTCCAAACACTGCTGTAAATCAAAATATTAGTTATCATGTTTATCATGATGGACGAGAAATTTACAGTGTAGCACATGATGGAAATAATGACTTTACAAATGGTATTAATAAGAATGTTCCCGTAAATAAATCTTATACAATTAGACCCGGTGAATCTACTCCACTTGTACCATTGTTAAATATTGATGATTTGTGGATTATTAATACTCATGGACAATTAGCTCTTAAATTCACAAATAACAATGTTCTTCCAACTGCTACAATTAAAGATGTTTCTGGTCAAGTAAGAAATAAAACTATCAATGTTGCTTATCATGATTATTCATTAAAATATGCTCCAAAAGTAACAAAAACAGTTGCTGATACAGATAAAACAAACACAGATAAACAAACTGTTGCAAAAAATGGAGAGCAAGTTTACACTCTAGTTCATGATAATATTTATTCAAATATTAAAGATGGAGATACAATTACTATTGTTGACCCATTAACGGCTGGAGCTACTCCTAATGAAGCAAAAACTAAATCTTTATCTGAAGCATCTGGTTGGAAAGTAGATTATAATAAAGCAAAATACACTTACACATTTACTGCTACTTATAATGGGAAAAAATTAAAAGCTCCTCAAATTGTATGGGCACCAACATATGATAAAGGATTCTATGAAAATACTTATAAAGTGTTAGTAAATGATTATACAGCTTATTCTAATACTGTAACTAACTACACACCAGAACCACCTAAACCTGTTAAATCTATTACAGATGAAAAAGGTGCTGACATTAATGGTGCTACAACATTTAACAAAAATGTTAAATTTAATTTAACTACTGATTATTCAACATATACAAAAACAACTGCTTCTAAAGAAGCTATTGCAAAAGGTTTCTATATCCTTGATGATGTTGAAGATAATAAATTCAAAGTAAAAGATTCTGAAATTAAAGTGACAGATTCTAAAAAGAATGATGTGAAAGAATTATTCGAAATGTATCATGTACTTTCTGATAATGCTCGTACTGATGCTATTAACAAGATTCTTAAACAAGCTGGATTAAATCCTAAAGGTGAATTCTATCTTTGGGCTGTAAAAGACCCAGCATCATTCTACTCTAAATATGTGAAAGCAAATAATAATATTAATATTGAATTACCAGCAGAATTGACTGCACCAGATGGAACTAAAATTACCAACAACTTCCAGCAAGTTGATTTTGGAAATCCTTATACATCTAATTTAGTAGAAGTAGAGACTCCAAATCTAAAACCATCTAAGAAAGTTGTAGATGCAGCTAAAGCTGATGCAAAAGATTTAAATGATAAGACTGTTCTTTTAAATCAAGTAATTGATTATTATTTAGATGGAGTTACTATTCCTGCTAAACATGACACATTAACTCAATATGATTTAGTTGATAAATTAGATACTGAGCATGATGAATACACAGGTAATTGGAAAGTAATTATTACTGCTTCTAATACAACAACTAAAGAAACAGTTTTAGAAAATGATGTTAAGGACGAAAACGGAAAAGTTTATAAAGCTGGAGATAAAATCCCAACTGGAACTAAATATTCTTATCAAATTGAATTAACTCAAGATTCTAAGAATGCTGACAAATATGTTTCTGTAACATATAAAGATGGTGTTTGGAAAGCTTCTGCTAAAGATGAATTGCTCTCAACTGTAGATAACACTTCTACTTTTGACATGGATGCTTATGTTGAAGTTAAACGCATTAAATCTGGTGATGCTTATAATGAGTTCACAAATGTGGTAAATGGTAAAGAAATGATTTCTAATAAAGTTGTTACACACACACCAGAACCACCTAAACCAACTACTCCACCAGATTCTACGACTCCTCCAACTCCTACAACTCCTAAGACACCAACACCTAGCACACCTGTTCCAAATTCTCCTAAACCAATTAAAACTCCATCTACAGCAACTGGACTTGCTCTTAGTGCTATTGGATTTATGACTACAACTGTAATGTCATTATTTGGATTGGCTAAACGTAAAGAGGATTAATACCAAAAAGAAATTTAATCTATTTGATTAAATTTCTTTTTTTAGTTTAAAAAGTAGAATATTAAAAATAAGAAATGAAATTCAAAAAAGTAATGTAAAATTCTTTAAAAATAGCATTAATGATATTGAATTTTAAAAGAATTTTGTTTCATAAATAAAACAAAATTAAATTAAATTTAAAGGAAGTATTTTATATAATGAATTTAACAAAAGGACATGGTTATTTTAGAAAAAGTAAAGCTTATGGTCTAATTGCAGCTATTGCATTATCAGGAGCTCTATTTGTATCTAATGGAACAAGTTTAGCAGAAGAAACAACAGTAACACCTAAAACTGAAGCTGTTACAGATTTGGGTGAAGTACCTCATGTTCCAAGTGAAGATTTAGCACCTGGAGTAGAGTATGATAAAAATATTTATACTTTATTAGACCCAGAATTAAAAGACATTGCGGAAAAAGCTAGAGAAAACAGAGTTGGTTTATTTAGAAAAGATGTTGTAAATAAAGGAAAAGTAACGACTAAAGAAGAACTTGAAAAAGTTTTAAATGAAATCAAAGAAGAGCAAAAAGTTGTAAAAGAACAAATTGAAAAAGCTCTTCCTATTCAAATTAAGAGAAATGAAATTTATGATAAAGCATTAAATGCTTATAATGATTATTATAATTTTGTTAAAGAAGAAGTAGCTAATGGAAATGTACAAAAGAGCACAGCTACGGCATGGCCTGAAAGATACCCTAAAAATTTAGATGATAGAAATAACAGAATTACTGACGAAGCAACTTCATATAAAAAAAATCTTGAAGTACGTATTGAAACATATAAAAAAGATAAAAAAACTGATTATTCACTTGCTGGGCAAGAATACTCAGAAAAAACAGAAGAAAAAATAAGAGACTTTAAAGACCATATAAATAATTATGATAACAAATTAAAAATAAACAATATTTTAATGTCAGAGAACATTCAATACTCAACATTAGAAGAGTTGCCAGCATTAGACAAGGAAAATGAAAAAGTCCTTGAGGCAGCAAAAGCTTATGCAAACAAAATGGAAGATGTTTATAATAGAATTACCATCGGAAATGATTATAATAAAAGAAATGAAAAAGCACTTCAAGAATTAAATAGCCTTGAAAATAAAGAATCGATTACAGTGGTTGAGAAAGAATTCACTAATTCTAATGAAATAGCAGAATTTGAACAAGCTAATAATCTCTTGTTGAAAAATTTAAAATCTTCAGCTGCAACAGGTAAGCCGGCTCCAATAGGAACTTTTTATAAAATCACAATTAATGAGAAAAAATCTTGTCAGAAATAGATGAAAATATTAAATTTAAATTTAAATTTCCGCAATATATAGGAAAAATAGCAAACAAACCATCAGAAACACCTGTATTAACACCTAAAATTACACATGAAAAAGTATTCTTTAATGATTATGTAATCACATATGCTCTCCCAGCAGAAGAAACAGATTCAAATCAAGAAAAACCAAATACAGATAAACCTGTTGAAGAAAAACCAAATACAGATAAACCTGTTGAGGAAAAACCAAATACAGATAGTAAAACAACTGGACAAACTAAACAACAAATTCTTCCAACAAATAGACAAACAGTTGAAAATTCAGAAAAAGCTACACCTACAAAAACACCTGCCACTTCTACTACAATTGGAATTGGTTTAGGATTGACCGCTTCATCAATTTTAACAATGTTAGGCCTAGCAAAACGTAAGCAAGATTAAAATAAACAAAAAAGTTCAATCAAAAGGTTGAACTTTTTTATAGCATATGATAGAATAATAATAAAAACTTAACAGAAAGAGATAGTTTTTTATGATTTATGAAAGTGGAATTTATATAGTAAAAAAAGAAGATATAAAATCATTTTTAAAAGAAGTAAAGAGAAAATATAAAGATATAGAATTTTTTTTACCAGAAGAATATATTTTTAGGTATTTTGATAAACAAAATACACATAAGATAATTTTTTTAGGTAGTGGTTATAATGAGCGAAATTTTAATAATCATGAATGTATTCAAATATCTTGGCGTAATCCTAAGTCATATAAGGAAATAAAAGATGAATCTGAAAAATTAGTAAAAAATGGGTGTAAATTCTCTAATAATATTTGTTATGTTTATCAGAAAACAGGTCAAGAAGAAGACCTTTACAATTTATTGTTAACTTCTTATGATAAAAACTTTGCATTTGATTCTCTTTTAGAAAAATATAGAGAAATGGGTGTGGAAGTGTTAAGTGAAACAATGCTTAAAAAGAAATTTTTAGCAAATGAAATCTTTCAGAAAGTAAAGAATTATATAAAAGTAAAAGAATCATTGAAAGAAAAATAAAAAAGCCTATATTTTAATATAGGCTTTTTTAATCTAAATATTTGATGAATTCAAGTTTGACATTTTTTAAATATTTAATTTGGTGAGATAAAGGAATAAATCCATTAATGATAACTAACTCTTTTAAGAAATCAAAATCATATTTGTGATTTTTTAAAGCTTCTTTTAGATAATTAATTTCTTTTTTGGTTAAGGCCTTTTTAGGAATGTATAAAGCATCCACATCAAAATTATTATAGCTTAAGATTTCATAATCTTTATATTTATGATTTTTATTATAGAAATCTTCTATCTTAATAGTTGTGGTTTCATTAAAGTGTTCATTTTTCATAATGTTTCTCTCTTTTTCATATTTTTTCACAATCACAATAACATAACAAAAGAAAAAAATCAAGACTTTTATGTAAATTTATGAATAATGATATAAAAAGAGAAAAATAAAGGAGTTTTTGTATGGTAAGAAGAAAAAGAAAAACAACAAGAAAAAAGAACTCTACTACAAAATCTGTAAAAAAGGAAAATATTAGATTAACTAAGAAATGGAAAGATTTATATAAAAACAATAAAATGTTCAAGGGCGAATTAATGACTATTGAACAATATAAAGAGTTAATTGATGAACTTTATACAGGTGAAAAAGTGGATAATAAAGATTTAATGGGAAGCTTCGAAAAGTTCAGAAACAGAAAGTAACTCAAAATTGATTTGAGGGTTGTTATATCGTCATATTTTTAAACAAAATTTAACAAAATCAAGATTTCGATAAATGTATCGGAAATTCAAAAAACACAGCTTATAATGGAAAACTAGACAATCAAAAAGATTGTCTTTTTTGTTTGACTTTTAAGTTTTTATATTATATAATAATAAAAAGTTAGAAATAAGAAAGCGGGATAAGATGAAATACAATCAAGATTCAAGATTCAAATTAAAAGGTAATTCATTTAATAAATTTGACAATAAAGCAGTTTTACAATATGCTGTTGGAGCAGTTTTGTATATGCCGGGAATTAGAAGTTCTTTTGGCGAAGAAATTTTAGCTCAGAAATATAAAAGTTCAATTTGTTTAGATTTAGAAGATGCTATTGGGGATGATTCAGTAGGAGAAGCACTCAAAACAATTAAAGATAATTTAATTATGATTAAAGAAGCATTGGATAATGACACAATTACATTAGATGATTTGCCTTTAATTTTTATTCGAGTAAGAACTCCTAAACATATGTTAGAAGTAGCAGAATATTTAGGGTCAAAATTGCTAGAGATTATTACAGGTTTTAATTTGCCAAAATTTGATGGGTATAATGCAGCTAGATATGTAAAGAATTTTAAACATATTAAAGCTTCAGTTAAAACACCATTATACATTATGCCAATTTTAGAAAGCAAATTAATTATGGATTTAAATACTCGTTATAACGAATTAGAAACTTTGAAAAATATTTTATCAACAGTATCGAATGATGTATTAAATATTCGAGTAGGAGCAACTGATTTTTGTAATTTGTATGCTATTCGTAGAACAATAAATCAAACAATTTATGACATTAGAGTAGTTAGTGATTGTTTTGCAGACATTATCAATGTATTTGGTGATAAATATGTTTGTGCTGGTCCAGTTTGGGAATATTTTTCAACAGATTCTAATCAAACGACTTGGATTGATGGATTGAATAGAGAATTGGAATTAGATAAAGTTAATGGTTTTATTGGAAAAACTTCAATTCATCCAGTACAGATTGACTTCATTAATTCTTCATATGCAATCAGTGAAGAGGATTATCAAGATTCATTAAGCATTCTAGGTATGAATAGTAGATTATCTGGTGTTGAAAAAGGCTGTAATAACAACAAGATGAATGAAGTAAAAACTCATATTAACTGGGCTAGAAAGATTAGTGTGTTAGCATCTATTTATGGAGTGAAGAAAGGCAGAGAATGATTTATAAAGTAGAGGATTTTGTTGAAGAAATCAATAACAAAAGCAGCTTCGAAGTAAATGAATTAATATCTATGGCGAAGCGAGAAAATAACAAAAAAAGAGATTTTCTCTTTGTTAATAATTTTCTTGGGAAACATATTCCAGCAAAAGGCTCAGAAGTAATGAAGCTGTTTGAAGAATTTTACTTAGAAATTAAGCATAATGAATTATTAAAAGGAAAGAAAGTATTAGTAATCGGTTTTGCAGAGACAGCGACTGCATTAGGGGAATCTGTTGTTTATTATTGGAACAAAGACAAAAACAAAGATTTCGAAATTGTAAGTTATGCACAAACAACTCGTGAGAATGTTGAATGGCCAAATTGTCTCTATTTTGAGGAAGAGCATTCTCATGCAACTTCTCAAAAATTATATTATGACAAAAGTTTAAATAATTTTGATACTATTTTATTTGTTGAAGATGAAATTACAACAGGCCAAACAATTTTAAATTGCTTAGATTTATTTGAGAAAGCATTTGACAAAGAAATAGATTTTGTTGTATCATCTATTTTAAATTGGCAAAACAATAAAAACAAAAAACGATTTTTAACAAAGAAAGTAGACACAATTTCATTAGTTAGTGGCAAAATGAAAGATGAATTCCCCAAAATTGAGATTTCTACAAATTTTGAAGCTGAATTAAAACACAAAGAAAAGAAAGAAAATAAACAATCTATTCTCAAAGCTAATAATATTAGAGTACAAAAACCCATTTCATATTTGCTTGATAAATTTAATAAATTAGAAAAAACAATTGAGTTACAACTTCCATCATCTGTTAAAAATTATTCAATGATTGGAACTGAGGAGTTTATGTTTGATTCAATTTTAGCTTCTTATTTACTAGATGGTTATGTTCGAGCTTCTACAAGAAGTCCTATCACTCCCTCTTTAGATAATGAATACCCTATTAATACTAGAATCAAATTTCCTAGTATGTATGAAACAAATAGAGCTAATTATCTGTATAATATTTCATTTGATTTAGATAAATGTATTGTCATTTTTAAGGATTCATTTTCAAGTAAAGAAGTATTCAATGATTTCAAGGAAAATTTATTACTTTCTGGAATAAAATCACAAAATATAATTTTATTAGAAATTTAAAGGAGTGAAGATGGATTATACTAATTTAGTAAAAACAAGTTATAAAAAAGAAGATGTCACTATTCTATTACAAGATTTAGAAGGTAAAGTAGAAGTTCTACCAACAGAAGAAAGAGAAAAACTTAATCAATCTGGTGTCCATTATTCAGAAATGTTACCATTAGAATATGCGCCAACAAATGAATATATGGAAATTTATTATAAATCCTTAAATGAATTGAGTGAAGATACGGCAAATGCCGTAGCTATTTTATCAGAAAAAATTCTAAATAAAAAAGGTGATAAAGGAATTACGTTAGTATCTCTTGCTCGAGCAGGAACTCCTATCGGGATTTTAGTAAAACATTATATTGAAAAGAATTACAAGATTAATGTGCCTCATTACAGTATTTCTATTATTAGAGGAAAAGGCTTAGATGTTGAAGCAATGAGATACATTTTAAACAAACATAACCCAGAATCTATTCAATTTCTTGATGGTTGGGTTGGAAAGGGTGCTATTAATACAGTACTTGAGGAATCCTTAATCAATTTAAAAGAATTCATAGATAAAGATGTTGTCTCTAAAATTGATTCAGAATTGGCCGTGTTATCAGACCCTGCTTCTGTAACTAGTTTGTATGGAACAAGACAAGACTTTCTAATTCCCAGTGCGTGTTTAAATGCAACAGTTAGTGGATTGGTAAGTAGAACAGTTAAGCTAAAAACAATGACCGACAATGAATTACATGGAGCAATTTATCATAAAGAAAATGAAGAGCTGGATGTATCACAAGAATTTATAGATACAGTTGAAAAATTTTTCAATAAAATTAATTTAAATCATTTTAATCCAAGTCAAGAAGAGTTGAATGAGGACTTTAAAGGGCTTGATGAAGTCAAGAAAATTGGAAAAGATTTTAAAATTGACGACATCAATAAAATCAAACCTGGAGTAGGGGAGACGACAAGAGTATTACTTAGAAGAGTTCCAGATAGGGTATTATTAAACAAAAATGCTGATAAGAAATATTTGAAACATATTCTACAACTTTGTAAGGATAAGGATATTCCTATTGAATATTATAATTTAAAGAAATATAATGTATGTGGAATTATTAAAGATATTTCTGATTTATAATATTTATAATTTAATTTTAGGAGTATTTTGTAATGGTAAAATACGTAATAGATAGAACACAACAATATCCAGCTGCAAAAATTTTTTTGCAAAGTGGTGAATATGTTTATATAGAAAGAGGTTCTATGATTTATCATACTCCAACTATTGCTTTAAATACAAAAAGCAATTCCAAATCAAAAGGTTTGGGTGGAGTAATTTCATCTATTGGAAGAAAGATAGTATCAAATGAATCTATGTTTATTACAGAAGCAAGAGCTAATGGGGAAGGTGTAATTGCAATTGCATCTAATTCCCCAGGGCAAATTGTGGAATTGGAGTTAGGAAAGAATCAATATTATTTAAATGATGGAGCTTTCTTAGCTATGGATAGCACTGCAAACACAGAAATTCAAAGCCAAGGAATAGGAAAAGCATTATTCGGTGGCACTGGCGGATTTTTCATAATGAAAACAACAGGTTATGGGAAATTACTTATAAGTGCTTTTGGCTCAATTGAGAGAATAGATTTAACAGATGAAATATTTATAGTAGATAATAATCATGTTGTAGCTTGGGATAGTTCTCTTGATTATAATATTAAATTAGAAAATGGCTTTTTAAATTCTATTGGAACAGGTGAAGGCTTGGTAAATGAATTTAAAGGTACTGGTTCTGTATATATTCAAACATTGAATTTAGAAAGTTTTGCCAATGCTCTTCCAATCACTGTTAAGAATGGATAGAAAGGAGATTTATGACTTCATTAAGAAAACTTCCTTTTATATTGTGGAAGCAGAACTATGAAAGGCAAGGAATTGCCCCAGAGTTCAAAACAATTTTTGAAGCATATATTGGAGTAGATAAGCTTGATGAGTATGATGATTGTTTAGCAACTATTAATGATAAAATTAATAATAATAAAGAGCATTCATTATTATTTGATAATGACATAACAATCAATGCTGATTTTGTTTTCATAAACAATATAAAAGAAGAGTTAAAAAAGATTGATTTATCAAACATAAAATCAACAGATATAATTATGTTTTCAGATGAAAAATTGAATGATAGATTTATAGCTGCTTTTCAATATATTGTAACTAAAGCAATAAATACAGAAAAATTTATGAATGATAGTGTGAGAGATAACTTTTTGGTAAAAATGTTATTATTTACTTATACTTATATAACTAAAATGAAGTTTTCTAATGAGATTTCAAATAAGTGTATTTATTATGGAGAAATAACAAGACATAATTTATATTTCTTATTAATGCTTTATAAAATGGGCTTTGATGTTATTTATATAAATCCTATAAGCTATTCTGACTTTTTTAATGTTATAGATACAGATAATATAATCACTCTTAATCAATACCAAAATAAAACAGAAGTTTTTTCTTTTGCTAAAAGAATTAAAAATGGAAAAGTAATTAATGAAGTATTCTCGGCTACTTTAGACATTGAGAATGAAATTAATTCCACTTTATATACAAATGGAGTATATAAACCTTGGCAATTTAGAGATGGTTCTACTGAACCATTACTATTCAAAGGGAATGTTATTGATTTGAGTCAAAATTGGAATGAGCCTGCAAAAGTACGAAATGGATTTACTTCTAAGGATAAAATTGTGTATGTTCCTAATTTCTTTATGGAATTAGAGGGTGAATACATAGACAAAGCAGAATATTTAAATTTAATTCAACCCTTGTTAGATAATTCTTTATTTGTAACAAGTAACATAGAATTAGTAACAGATTATGAGGATAAAAATAAATTTAAATTAACATTCTGTTTAGATAATCAAGGCAAATACATATTAGAAAAAGTAAAAGCCTTAGATTTTTATAAATACGACCCATACAATGATTACACAGAAGACTTCATTCTAAACAAATTAAATGAAACATTATTAGACAGCACCTTATTTAAAGAACCTTTAACAAAAGAAGAAAAATTAGATTTGTCTATGCAAGTTCTCAATTTATCAAGTAATGTGTTAAGATTGATTGATGGCTTTGATTTTCCCAACCAAATTCCTAAATTAATATATATGTTAGAAAATGAAACAATATTAAAAAAATCAGAAACATTTTTATTAGCATATTTAAATAGGATTGGTTTTGACATTTTAGTGCTGTCCCCAGCTGGATTATCTAATTTAGATTCTTATATTAGTCCATCTAAATTTGTAAAAATTAGATTAGAAAATATGATTTATAATGAAACTAAATCAAATATTATAAATAATATTAGGAATAATATAAATAAATCAAAAAGTTTTTTAAAACGCTTATTTTCATAGATAGGAGAATAAATGGAAATTAATAAAAATGGAAACAATAACATTATAGATGCTACACAAACATCTAATGGCACATATGAGTTTCAAGGAACGCCTGCAACTGAAAATGATTTTCAAGTTTCAGCTACAATGGAAGATGTAAATGCTTATAAAGAAAAACTTTACAACTTGCCTGAAGTAAGAAATCTAACAAATGAAATCGACATTACTAATACTAATACAATTCTAACTTTTGGACAGAATCCTTGTAATGGTTTATCAAAGACTACAGATGAATTGATGGCAACAACAAAACGAGTTAATGCTCAAGAAGCGTCAGCAATGTTGACACAATTAACTAAAATCATGGATAAGTTCGACATTAAAGAACTTGAAAATCCAGAAGAAGCAAAAGGATTAAAACGTTGGTTTAATAATGCTCGTAATCGTTTAGATGAATTATTTGCTAAATATGATGATATGGGCAAAGAAGTTGATAAAGTATATACAATTCTTAAACAATATGAGCAACAAATCTTCAAATCTCAAAATGATTTAAAGAAAATGTACGAAGCTAATACAGCTTTTTATGAAGAACTTGAAAAATATATTGTTGCTGGTGAAATTGCTAAACAAGAAATTGAACAAGAAAAAAATCGTATTCTTTCTAGCAATAACTTATCTGAACTAGATAAACAAAATAAGGTACAACAATTAGATATGCTTAATGACATGGTTGGTCAACGCATTTATGATTTACAAATCGCAGAAAATGTTGCTATGCAAACAGCTCCAATGATTCAAACTATGGTAATGTCAAACTTTAACTTACAACGTAAGATTAATAGTTCATTTATTATCACATTACCAATTTTCAAACAATGTTTGATTCAAGCAATTACTTTGAAACGACAAGAAATTCAAGCGAAATCAATCAAACAATTAGATGATAAGACTGCTGAATTGTTGTCTCGTAATGCACAAAACACTGCTAAACAATCAGTAAATATTGCAAAATTAGCTAGTGGTGCTTCTATTCCAATTGAAACATTAAGAAATAATTATCAAACTATTCTTAATGGAATTGCTGAAACAAAACAAATCCAAGAATCTCAAAAACAAAAACGAGAAGAAGATTCTAAGGAATTAGAACAACTTAAAATGAATATGAAAACAAGTGGTTTATTGACTACTACGGCTCTATAAGAAAGGTATAAAATATTATGAGTTTTTTAAATAATCTATTTGGAAACAAATCCAATTCTGACAATACTACACCTGTAACAACCCCAGAAACAGTTACTAATGTACCTGTTGCTCCACGTACTTTGAATCTTACAAAAGAAGCACCATTAAATCTACAAAAAAATGATGTTCTAAATCTGAGTAAGTCTGATTATATTTTGTCACGATTACGTGCCTGTGCAGGTTGGGATGTGAATGCTGGTAGAGGTGCATCATACGACTTGGATTTATGTGCTTATTTACAAGATAAAAATGGACGAATTATTGAAACAATTTATTATGGAAATAAAGGAAATGTTCGAAAGAAAGGTATTGAATTAGATGAAGATAATCTAACAGGTGAAGGTGATGGGGATGATGAAAATATTTTCCTTAACTTAGATGCTATTCCTAATAATGTATCTAAGATTACAATTGCTGTTGTTATCTATTCAGCTGCTAGTCGTGGACAACATTTTGGCCAAGTTAAAAATGCTTACATTCGTTTAGTTGATGAAAGTGATAATGATAGAGAAATGTTCCGTTACAATCTATCAAATGATGGTGGAAATAACCGCTCTGTTATTGCTGGTGAGGTATTCCGTGGAAGTGACGGTTGGAATTTCTTTGCTCGTGGAGAATATTCAAGAGCAGGTTCTATTCAAGACTTGTCTCGTCAATTGTAAAAAGGAATAATATATAAGAGGTTATTAAATATGAATTTTACAAGTTTAACTGATAATCAATCTATCAAAAAAGCACCATTAAATTTGGATAAGGGTGGAATTCTTGATTTAACAAAACAAGACAAAGAGTATCGCCATGTTGCACTAGGTGGGGGTTGGAATCAAGCTCAAAATGGCCCAAGTGCAGATTTGGATTTATCTGCATTCTTGTTAGATAGAAATGGAAGAATTACTAATCCTGCTGAACAAGTTGTGTATTTCCGACAAATGAGTCAAAAAGGAATTTCATTAGATGGTGATAATCGTACTGGAGCAGGTGAAGGTGATGATGAAACTATTTCAATCAATTTAGATGAAATTAGTCAAGACATTCATAGAATTGTATTCTTTATTACTATCTTTGATGCAAAAGTAAAAAATCAAACATTTGGCCAAATTTCTGAAGCTTATGTTCGTTTAATTGACAAAGATGATTATGATTTTGAAATTGTGCGATTTAATTTGACTGAGAATTATGGAGCAGATACAGCTGTTACTGCAGCTGAACTTTTCCGAAATTCATCTGGTGGATGGTCATTTAAAGCAATTGGAGAAGGCTCAATTGCAGATTTGAATGATTTAGCTGTAAAATATATGTAAATAGAAAGAAGGTTTAAATATGGCTATTAATTTTACTTCATTGGATAACACACAAACACAAGAAGTTATTGCTCCTACTCCTAACTCAATAACTCCAATTTCATTAGATTTGTCAAAAGGTGATTTTCTGAATTTAACAAAAGCAGCTCCAAGTCTGACTGATGTTATGTTGGGAGCTAGTTGGAATGCTAATCAGAATGGCCCAACAGCTGACCTTGACTTGTTTGTCCTATTACTTAATGAAAATGGTCGTTTAACTAGCAATTCAGATGTGATTTTCTTTAATAATAAAACAGCAAATGGAGTTACATTGAGTGGTGATAATCGTACTGGAATTGGAGAAGGTGATGATGAAACAATCTCAATTAATTTGAATGCTGTGCCAAGTCATATTCATAAGATTGTAGCATGTGTTAATATTTTTGAAGCACAAGAAAAAGGGCAAACCTTTGGACTTATTGATGATGCAAAAGTTCGTTTGGTAAACAAAACAACAAACGAAGAACTTGCCAAATTTAGTTTGCGTGATGATTATTCAACAGATACAGCAATTATCTTTGCTGAATTAGTACGTGATGAAAATAATCATTGGTATTTCCATGCAATTGGAGAAGGTAAACAAGGAAGCATTATCACTATTGCTCAATTATTCTCTTAAAATGGAAGAATGAGAAGAACTCTTTAATGAGTTCTTTCTCTGTTATAAATAAAGAAAGGTATATAAAATTTACATATGAAAAAAATTAAAGGACTAACTACTCAAGAGGCTCAATTGTCTAAAGAGCAATTTGGCACAAATGAATTGTCTAAAAAAGAACCAACATCAATGTTAGAAATCTTTGTTGAAGCATTGAAAGATAAATGGATTTTAATTCTTGTAAGTGCTCTTATTGCACAAGTTGTCAAGAACTTATTGGCAATGGCTTTCCCTATTTTTGGAGAATCTTCATGGATTGACCCGGTATCAATTTTTACTGCAATTGTATTGTCAACTGGATTTGCAACTTATTCTGAATGGAATAGTGAAAAAGCATTTATTAAACTTTATGAATTTGCATCAAAAGTTACAACTAAAGTATTCCGTGATGGAAAACTAAAAGAACTAGTAATTGATGAAATTGTAAAAGGTGATTATGTTCTAGTTCAAACTGGAGACAATATTCCAGTAGATGGTATTATTTCAGAAGGTGAGTTAAAAGTTAATCAAGCAACTCTGAACGGGGAAAGTGATGATGCAAAGAAAGTAGCATTAGGCGATAATCCACATCCAAGTAATAATGATACATATTCAGAATATAAAGTATTTAGAGGAAGTTCTGTTGTTTCTGGTGAGGCTGTTATTATTGCTGAGGAAATTGGTGATTCTACAATGATTGGAACAATCAACACTTCATTACAAGAAGATACAAAAGAATCTCCATCAAAAGCAAAATTAAGTGTGTTAGCAGATAATATTGGTAAATTAGGATATAGTGGAGCTGCTATTTACGCATTAGTATTATTATTAACTACTGCCTTCAGCTCTCTTGCTTCATTCTTCAATTTGAACTTCTTGTTTATTTTCCTTATTCAGACTATTTTGTATTCTGTAACAATTATCATTATGGCTGTTCCAGAAGGTCTACCAATGATGTTAGCAATGGTTGCTTCAATGAACTCTGGAAAATTATTTAAAGAAAACATTTTAATTCGTAACCCAGAAGCAACAGAAACAGCAGGTTATATGAATTTGCTTGCTTTTGATAAAACAGGTACAGTAACAGCTGGAACACTTGAAGTTGTTGATGCTGTATTAGGTAATGGTCATGTTTACAATACAACAAACTCAGGTCATGGGGATGAATATTCTGAATTAGATAGTAAAGTAAAAGAAGAATTAATTAAAGGTATTGGAATTAATAATGATTCTGTAGTAACTGAAAGTGAAGATAAAGGTCGCTATGCAACTGGGTCTAATCCTACGGATAAAGCATTATTAAACTTCTTAATTAAAGAGAATACATTAGACTTTAATTCAAATGAAGTTGTTGAAAAAGAACAATTTAATTCTGCTACTAAATTTGCTTCTGTAACTTTGAAAGATGGTGTTAAATATATTAAAGGTGCTCCCGAATATCTATTAGATACTTGTACATATTTCTTAAATGAAAATGGAGACCAAGAAGAAATTACTGATTATACAAAATCAGAATTAGAAAATGTATCTTTAGAACAAGCTGCTCGGTCAATGCGTTTGCTTGCAATTATCAAAGAAGAAAAAGAAGTACGTACTTTAATTTCAATTGTATGTATTCGTGATAATATTCGACCAGAAGTTCCAGAGACTATTAAGACATTAAACAAAGCTCACGTTCATCTTATTATGATTACAGGTGACAGAAAAGAAACTGCTGTTGCTATTGCTAAGGAAGCTGGTTTAATTAGATATGAGAATGGGGAATTATCAAGTGATTCAGTCATTCTTACACATGATGAATTATCTAATATGACGGATGATGAAGTGAAAGCAATTATTCCTAAGTTAAAAGTTGTTGCTCGTGCTTTACCTATGGATAAAAAACGTTTAGTAAATCTTGCTCAAGATTTGGATTATGTTGTTGGTATGACTGGTGATGG